>Ga0210005_1000115_pt1 | contig 68249 bp, 55 predicted proteins | sample CryGey02umfilter_3_FD_183961 | JGI IMG/M metagenome (GOLD analysis project Ga0210005, IMG submission 183961) | Groundwater microbial communities from aquifer in Utah, USA - Crystal Geyser 4/9/14 0.2 um filter (SPAdes) (version 3) | ecosystem: Environmental > Aquatic > Deep subsurface >... | reverse complement strand
GGCCTCAAACTTTTACCATCGTTTTACCGAATTTAATCCACAAATCAAAGAAACGAAATCTGACCCGATAATTTGCCCGCCGCCTGCGGCGGCGGGCAAAAAAAACCCAAAATCGTTTCTGCCGCCGCTTTGCGGCGGCAGAGAAAACCCCCGCGAAAAAAAATCCGCCGAAGGCGGACAGAAAAAGGCGGCGTAAATCGGGAAAGATAAAAACGTTTAAATCTTTACTCTAAAATTATATGGGTTATATGTTCATTGGAATTATTTAGAACATAGTTTTTTTGCAAATCTATAAAGTTGACGACTTTCACGTTGCTTTTTCCCTCATAATAAACTTTAATCGCCCTTGCTATGCAAGGACTGTTTTGGCTTTCGCTCATTTCCCAAGCGCCCACGGGTCCATTATATGTTGCGTATCCATTTTTGTCGGTTAATAATGTTTGTTCGGGTACGGAAGTCTTAGGAACGCCAGTTGGATAAGTGGCTCCGCTACATTGAGTACCGCAATACCAACAACCTTTTCTCGCACAGAATATCTTAACAGTGGCATCTGGAATTGGTGTTCCGTTCCTGTTGGTCACATAAACCTTTGTAATCTTTGAGAACCAGTTTGTTCTAACATCATCATAGGTGTATTTAAAATTAAGGTTTTTATTTATTATTGTTGAATTTAATTCATTAAAGCGCATAATATCAGCATCTATCTGAAGACCACTCATTGGATCTTTGGAAAAATTTGGGTCTTCTCTTAAACTATAATCTGAAAACTTAGGATTGATACCTGTACAATCAGAATATTCATAGAGATACCAATCTGGAACGCCTAAACCTAAATAATGGCCTATTTCGTGTACGGGCATAGATATGAGAACGGAACGAAATTCATCTAATAAAATATTTCTGGATTCAGAATTTCCTTGTAATAATGCAGGGTACCTTTTACCTCCTTTGTAAACAGTCCATGCTAAATTAACATTATCAGAACCATAAAGTTGTTTCATCTCTTGATTACTAATACCGCTCTTATGAACTAACAGAATATAAGTTAAACCACCACGATTACTCACGTCTTGATAATACTCCGGATAATCTTCAGAATTAGTGAATAAATTTGTATATTCGCTGTCATTGTAAACTAAATATTTATTTATTTTAAATTGTTTTGAAGTACTTTTAGCAAAAACGGAATTTATTTTATTTATTATCTCATCTGCTTCTTGTTTCCAATTGGGAAATTTATTAGCATATTCTTTGTTTAGGGCAAATATTATGGGTTCAATTGTTGGAGGAGCTACGACTTCTTCTTTAATACATGAGTTATCTTGCTGACAAGTCATACCCTCTGGGCAACCGCAAGTCATGCAGGCGTTAACTAATTTTAAATTCTGACAATATAATGGTTTTGTAATAGAGCATTGCATATCTGGCGTTCCATCTGTACATTTTTGATTTACTGGTTTTTCCAGTTTTAGAATTACCTCTTGTGAGGGTCCCGAGAGACAAACACCATTTTGGCAACCGTTAGGACAGAAAGTTCTATCTATGGTTACCAATGACGAACAGCTACTTCCGGTCAAGGCACCACATCGATGTACATCTGCATATCCTGTTCCATCTGCAAAATTTTCACAGTAATCCTCATAAAAAATTCCGCCGCAAGTAACGCCTGTCTTAGTTATTTCTCGTTTGCAAGACACCTGTCCTTCTATTTCTTTAGTTTTCTCCTCTGGTACAATTTCTTCTTTTTCCGGCTTAACTATTTCTCCCGTTTCTCCAGTTGGTTTTTGGGTAATTTCTGATATTTCTGGAATCTGTTTTGAAAGGTAAAGATATAAACCGCCGGTAATTAAACCAACTGCAACCAAAACAACTATTATCCCGATTAAACTTTGTCCCTTTTGGTAAAAAATAGTTTTCATAAATAAAAATTTCAAAAATAGATTATTTTTGATGGAACTTTCTTTCTAAATTATACCGCAAAAATGTTTACAATGGAAGAAATGAACGCTATCTAAAGAATGGTTTTTGATAATTTTTCCCGATTTACGCCGCCTTTTTCTGTCCGCCTTCGGCGGATTTTTTTTCGCGGGGGTTTTCTCTGCCGCCGCAAAGCGGCGGCAGAAACGATTTTGGGTTTTTCTTGCCCGCCGCCGCAGGCGACGGGCAATTTATCGGGTCAGGTTTCGTTTCTTTGACTGGTGGATTAAATTCGGTAAAACGATAGTAAAAGTTTGAGGCCGAGAGGAACAGGGAGCCATAGAATACGTTTCGAACTCGCTATTTTTAGGGGAAACCGTATTTTCCCGTTCGGCTTTTTGTGCCGACGCCCCGTCCCGCTTCGGCGGGACGGGGCTATTTTCAGTCGCCAGATTTTCCCAAAATTTTTAGCTATTAACGGCTAAAAATTTGACACGTATTTTTGAAAATATGCTATAATAAGAGTGGATACAAACTAGGTGGCTTTCACGATTTTTATTACAATTATTAAATTGTAATCCCGAAGGGGCAACTTCTGTTCAGATTCGTGAAAGCGAGTTTGTATCCACAGGGTTGCCCCTTTGGTTTGCAAAAATATGAACTACAAAAATTGCGTAATTTATACGAGAGTTTCAACCGACAATCAGGCGGAAAAAGAGTTTTCGTCTTGCGAGGCCCAAGAGGAAAAAATTAAGTCGTTTGTGAATAGCCAAAACAACTGGCAAGTTTTTAAGGTTTATTCTGACGCGGGCTATTCAGGGGCAACCCTTAAAGGGCCAGCCCTACAGCAATTACTTTCTGATATGAAAGAAAGAAAAATTGATATGGTTCTGGTTTACAAAATAGATCGGCTCACCCGTTCGCCGAAAGATTTTTACCAATTGATAGAATTTTTTGAGCAATCAAAAATTGATTTTATTTCAATTACAGAAAGATTTGACACTTCAACGCCCGCCGGTCGGCTTTTGAGAAATATAATGCTGACTTTTTCGCAATTTGAAAGAGAGCTGACCAGCGAGAGAACGAGAGATAAGATGTTGGAACGGGCCAAAAAAGGAATGGCGAACGGCGGGCTAACACCTTATGGATATATGCGGCGGGACAAAAAACTTATCCCTCACCCCAGAGAAGCGGAAGAAATAAAATCAATTTTTGAAACCTATATTGAAACCGGCTCTTTGGCAAAAACTTATCAAATGTTGAAAGAAAAAGGGATTAAAAACAAAAACGGCAAAAATTTCTCAAAAACAAATATCGCCCATATTTTAAGAAATGTTGTTTATGTCGGAAAAATAAAACATAACAACGAAATTTATCAAGGTATTCACGAACCGATAATTTCGGAGGAAATGTTTGGCCTTGCTCAAAAAATCCACAAAGAAAAACAGAAAAATTTTAGAGTATATAAAAATTTTCTTTTCGGCGGATTGATAAGTTGCGAAGGATGCGGTTCTAAAATGACATCTTGTTTTACCAACAAGAAAGATGGCAAAAAATTAAAAAGATATTATTACTATCGCTGTACTTCTACCTTACAACAAGATTGGCAAGCGTGTTCTATAAAACAAGTTTCTGCCGAAAGATTGGAAAATTTTGCGTTAGAAAATTTAGAGCGGATTTCTCTTGATAAAAACTACGTTGAAAACCTTATTTTTAGGTTAAACCATAGTTCGAATCCCGAATTAAAAAACTCGGCAATCCCCCGCCGGGCTGGATACGAATTAACGAAATCATGCTCTAAATTTTCGCCGGAAAGTATCTCCTCTACTCTAAAATTTTTCCTTTCCGGTCTCGCAAAAAAGAAAGGAATTGAGAAAAATCTTTGGGTAAAAAACTTCATTGATAAAATCATTTATTCCAAGGAATATATAAAATTTTCCCTATTTTATAGGGAAAATTGGGAAAATCTGGCAACCGAAAATAGCCCCGTCCCGCCGAAGCGGGACGGGGCGTCGGCACAAAAAGCCGAACGGGAAAATACGGTTTCCCCTAAAAATAGCGAGTTCGAAACGTATTCTATGGCTCCGCGGGCAGGATTCGAAGAGTTGCCCGAAGGCATTGCTGCCGCCTTCGGCGGCACAATTCAGGGAGCAGGTTCTCACCGCACCACACGAAACAAAACAAAATCAAAAGCACCCATAAAGGGTGCTCTGATTTTGTTTGCTCCGCGGGCAGGATTCGAACCTGCAACCTAGTGCTTACACCTAATCCTAATGTTTCCAAAAGGCGTGGACTATATCTTTACCTTGCCTAGTACATAAATCCCTGTGTACTTGGTTTAGGTATCCCGGTATCTAGTCTCTACGGCGCCCCGCCTAAGTTTTGCTCTGCAAAATTTTGGCGGGTTCCCACGGTATTACCCAAAGGGCTTCACCGTTATCCCAGGATGTTCATTCCGAAATTTCTTTCGGAAGCTGCGTAATACCTGCTTCGAGCTCACGATGGCAATTAGCACAAACAAGAATACACTTATCTAATTCGGCTTTAACTTTCTTCCAAGAACGAGTATATCCCTTGTCGCCGATTCCGAATTCTTTCTTCCCATTAATATGATGGAGATCTAATGCGCCCTGATATTTTTTGTAGCCGCATATCTGACACATACCTCCCTTATACTCAATCGCCAACGTTTTAATCTTTCGTCTTCGTTTTGCGACCGCCTTGATTAAATATTGAGCTCGATCAGAATATTTTCGTTTTTCTGCCATTAATTAATCTTAGCAAAATACTAGCAGAAAAACTATATGTTCACAGGCACCCGCGCTACCATTGCGCTACCGCGGAATGTCTTTTAACTGAATTTTCCAATGAACTTTTCTAAATTTTCTGGCTTGGCAAACAATATCAAGATGTCATTTGCTTCTATTATATAGTCATCTCTCGACACTATGCTTTCTCTTTCTTCCCTTTCTTTTGCTAATTCATGATTAAAAACTTTCCCTTTTTCTTTTTCAATCGTTAAAATATTAACCTTGTCCTGAAACTCTTTGTATATTTGGCCAATTTTTTTTCCAATTATTTTACTTTGGAGTGGAATCTTAAATTCGGCTAAATCCCGGGGTCCTTTCATGTCGACATATTCGTGAACTCCCGGAAAATGGATAGTGTGAGCCAACCTAACAGCCATATCTTCTTCGGGAAGAATAATTTTATCAGCCCCTACCCTTCTTAAAATTTTGGCATGGACCGGATTTTCAGCCCTGGCAATAATTTCTTTTACACCAATTTCTTTTAAGAGGTTGGTAATTAAAATGCTATTTTCCATTTCTTGGCCTATGGTGACTATCACTACATCAACATCCTTTACTCCACTTTTCTTCAAAGCTTCTTTGTCAATGGCATTTAAAATTATACTTTCAGAAGCTATTTCTCTAACTTCTTCAATTTTTGAACTATCTTTATCAATAGCAATGACTTCCAATCCCATTTTATTAAGTTCTTCTATCAATTTTAATCCAAATCTACCAAGGCCAATAACGGCAAATTTTTTTCGTTCCATAGAATTATCCTAAAATAATTTTTTCTTCAGGGAAAGCAATTTTGGCTTTTATTATTTCCCGCGAGCCCAAGATTGCCAGAGACAGGGGTAATAACCTGCCAACAAACATTGAAATTGTAATTAAAATCTTTCCAGTATTACTTAATTGAGAGGTAATACCGGTAGTCAATCCAACCGTGCCCACGGCAGAAAACGTCTCGAATAAAATTTTTTCAAATTCACCTTTTTCAGTGTATAACAAAAGGCTGAAAATGACAAGACAAAACAAAAGATAAACCGAAGCTAAAATAAAAACATTTCGAAAGTAAATTTTGGGAAGAGAACGACCGAAAATGCTAATTTCTTCTTTCCTTTTGAAAAAAGAAATTATGGAAAGAAAAATCAAAACCAAACTAATAACTTTAATACCTCCGGCCGTTCCGGCCGGTGCTCCGCCAATAAACATTAAAAACGTCAAAAGTAAAAGAGTGGGAGAGGTAAGCTTTCCAATATTCACGGTATTAAATCCGGCAGTTCTGGCGGTAATGGATTGAAAAAAAGAAGTAAGAACCATCTCTTTTCCAGTTAAAAAGTCGAGGTTTTCTCTTTCAAATACATAGAACAAGGAGGCTCCCAAAAAAATAAGACAGAGGGTAGAAATTAAAACTAATTTCGAATGCAAAGTCCATCTTGTTTTCTCTTTTTTAAAAAAAGAGGTTATTTTTTTCTGAAAGTCTCTTAAAACTAAAGATCCTATTCCTCCTAAAATTATCAAAAGACTAATTACAACATTAAGGGCGATATCTCCTCGAAAATTCTCTAAACTATTTCTAAAAAGAGAAAAACCAGCGTTACAAAAAGCCGAGACAGAATGGAAAATAGAGTAAAAAGTTAATTGGGAAGTTTCAAGAAAGATACTCCGCCACCAAATAAAAAGTAAAATTGCTCCAATTGCTTCAATGAGAAGGGTGGTTTTGACAATGAACTTTATTGCCGAACGAACTTCGGTAATATATTCTTCCCCTAAAATTGTTTTTAATCCCGACCCGGCCTTTATTCCAATTCCCTTTTTAAAAAACAAATAAACAAAGGCGGCACCAGTCATAATTCCCAATCCTCCCAGTTGAATCAAAAGTAAAATCACAATTTGACCAAAGAGGGTAAAATCAGACCCCGTATCTTGAACAATCAATCCGGTAACGCAAGTAGCCGAAGTAGCGGTAAAAAGGGCATTAATAAAAGAGATGTCTTGAAAAGTTGACCAGGGTAATTTTAATAAAATTGTTCCAATTAAAATAATAATTAGAAAACTTAAGACAAGGGTCGTTAGGGGTTTTTGAATTAAAAATTGAGAAAAAGTTTTAGCCACAAATTTTCTATTAATAACCTTTCAGTTTTTTTAACTCTCTATGTTCTCTAATTCTATCTAAGGATTTGGCTTCAATCTGACGGATTCTTTCTCTGGTCACTCCAAATTCTTTTCCCACCTCTTCTAAGGTGTGAGTAATTCCATCTTCTAAACCAAATCTCATTGATAAAATTTTTTGTTCCCGAGGAGTTAAATCAACTAAAATTTCTTTCAACCTTTGCTTCAACAAAATCCTGGCTGCTTGTTGGAAGGGAGAAATTGCTTTTTCGTCCTTTATAAATTCGGCCAGAACGCTGTCTTCGTCGTCTTCCCCAACCGGAGTTTCCAAAGAAATTGTTTCCTGGGAGATCTTCATAATATGGTGAATTTTTTCCACATCTTCTCCCATTTCAGCCGCAATCTCTTCCGGCAAAGGTTCTCTCCCCAAATCCTGCAAAAGTCTTCTTCTAACCTGGCTGAACTTGGAAATTGTCTCTACCATATGGACAGGGATTCGAATGGTTCTGGCTTGATCGGCAAGGGCTCGAGTAATGGCTTGGCGAATCCACCAGGTAGCATAGGTTGAAAATTTATATCCTCTTCTCCAGTCAAATTTCTCCACCGCCCGAAATAGCCCCAGGTTCCCTTCCTGAATTAAATCCAAAATAGTTAAATTTGGCGAGCGGCCAATATATTTTTTGGCAATAGAAACCACTAATTTCAAGTTAGCTTTGGCTAATTTTTTCCTTGCCTCCTCATCCCCTTTTTCTATTTTTTTTGCCAGTTCCTTTTCTTCAGCCGGAGTTAAAAAAGGAGTGGAGCCAATTTCTTTTAAATACATTTGAACAGAATCTAATTTTTGCCCAAAACTCGCTCTTCCCGATTCAGGAAAAGCCGGCTTTTCTGGTTTTACCTCCAAGAATTCCTTTGCTTCTTTTAGTTCAATACCTTCTTTTTCAAATCTTTCATATAAATCTTCAAGTCCCTTAATGTTTTTCTCTATCTGTGGAAAATTATATAAAATTTCTGAATAAGTAACAAAGCCTCTTTTCCTTCCTTTTTCTAATAATTCTTCCAACTTTGCCCAAGTTTCCTTTTTAAGGCCTGGGTAAGATTTCTTTGCGCTGGCCCCCGCCAAGCGATGGCTACGCCGGCCGACCCGCTTTTGGCGGGTGGACTTTAATTTCCGTTTGGCGGAGAGGGAACCCCTACTTTTCTGCCGCTTTTTGGAAGATAAAACAGGACGAGTTTTCTTTCGCCTTATTTTTCTCTTTTTCTCTTTTTTCTTTATTGTTCTCTTAATTTTTTTCTTTTTTTTCATAATTTTGCTTTAGCAAAATTCGGTTTCCCCCGCTTGCCCCCACACCAAATTTTGGTGTGGGGGTGAAGAAAACAGCGAGCGAAGCGAGCGTTAGAAACCGTGGGTTTCTAAAAGAGGGGGGTCGGGGGAAACCGTGTGATTTTTCATTTATTATTATGTTTTGATTAACCTCTGAGACAAACTGTTGAATTTTTGAATTAAGCTTTCTACTTTTTTAAAATCGTGTGTTTCTTCGGCTGTTTTAATTTGTTTTGAAATTTGATCCAATTCATTTTTTATTTCAAGGTTTTCTGTTTCTCCAAGACAGATTTTAATCTCCTCTTCCGGGTTCGGTAAATCTTCGCCATTAAATTGTTCCTCAAGAGGATTATAATCTACCTCCGATGCAAAAGAAAGATCGTTTAAAAAATTAATGAGTTTTTGGGGAAGACCTTTCCCCGCCCAAATTTTCAAAGAAAATTTGGGCGGGATGTGACCGGAATCAAGATTTTGTTTTAAATAATTCAGAATTTTTTGAAAATCTGTCGAAAAATAAGAAAAATACTTTTTGTCTATCAAGCTTAAATGTTGGGGATATTTTAAAACCAGGGAGGCTATTCGTTCTTCCAACAAATCTTTTCTAGATCGCGTTTGAATGTTTTGCCCCAGTGTTTCTTTTTTTTCCTCGACCGGCTCATTAAAAATAGGGAATTTGGCTTCGGTTTTAATTTTTTTAAGTTCGGTTTCGAGGTCCTCCTCTTTTACCTGCAGTCTTTTGGACAGCTCCTGAATCCAGTGGGATTTAGCGATTTTATTTGGAATTCTTTTAACTACCGGTAATAAAATTTTAGAAATTTCTACTTTTCCCTCCACCTCTTTGGGATTAAATTTAGAAAAAGCAGTTTCAAAATAAAAGTCAAGAATAGATCTGGCATTAGAAACTAATTTTCCCCACTCTGCTTGATTTTCAGAAATGATATCTGCAGGGTCCTTATCTTCTGGCATAATAATGACTTTTATATTAAATCCCTGGGCTTGAGCTAAATCTATGCCTCTTTTTGTTGCCGAGCTGCCGGCAATATCCATATCAAAAGCAGTGTAAATGTTTTCAGAATAACGCTTTAGAATTTTTAATTGATAAGAAGTAAGGGCAGTTCCGGAACTAGAAACAACGTTTTCAACTCCAGCCTGAGAACTCAAAATGACATCGGTATAACCTTCAACTAAAATACAGAAATCCTTTTTTCTAATCGCCATTTTGGCCTGATCTAAACCATAAATGACTTGACTTTTATCATATAAAAGAGTATTGGGAGTATTAATATATTTTGCTATTTCTCCTTTATTTTTTTCTTTAAAGATTCTGCCACCAAAACCTACGACTTGAGAATTCAAATCAAAAATGGGGAAGATAATTCGGCCTCGAAATCGGTCATAAAAAGAACCTATTTCAGAAGATATCCCTAAGCCAGCTTTCTCAACTTCCTCTTTTTTATAACCTCGGGAAGTTAAAAAATCAGATAATCCCTGCCAGGTATCGGGTGCATAACCCAATCTCCATTTTTTAATACTTTCTTTTGAAATTCCACGACCCAGAAGATATCCTTTTGCCTCATTTCCAACTGAGCTTGCGTCTAGCTGTTTCTCAAAAAATTGAGTTGCCAATTCACAAACTTCGTAAAGTTTAGTTTTCTCTGTCTGCCACTTAACCAATTCCGGAGAAGGTTTTTTTAGTTCAACTCCGGCTTTTTGAGCTAAAATTCTTAAAGCATCGCCAAATTCCACTCCTTCGATTTGCATGACAAATTTAAAAATGTCGCCACCGGCCGAACACCCAAAACAATGCCAAATCTGCCGAGCGGGCGAAACAAAAAAAGAAGGTTTTTTTTCGGAATGAAAAGGACAAAGAGCTCGGTAGTTTGCCCCGGTTTTTTGAAGTTTGAGATAACTGCCGATTACGTCAACTACATCAAGCCTAGATTTAATTTCGTCGATTGGAGAGTTTAACATATTCTGATATAATTATATTAAACCCTCCTAAATTTTCAAGAGAAAACTTTGGAGGGTAAATTTATGCGAATTGCTCAAGTAGCCCCCCCCTGGATTCCTGTTCCTCCTTATACTTATGGGGGAACAGAACTTGTTGTGTCTTGGCTTTGTGAAGAGTTAACAAGAAGAGGACACAAGGTTACTCTATTTGCCACCGGCGATTCAAAGACCTCGGCCCGGCTCGTTCCGGTTTGGCCCAGGTCTTTATGGCGTGCTCATTTAACCACACCCCACGCTGTTTTTTCTTTAATGTATAGCAAACTCCTTGAGATGCAGGATGAGTTTGATATTATTCATGACCATTGTGAATGGTACACTTGTTCCTATAGTAAATTTTTAAAACCGCCAATTGTCACAACTTTCCATCATCCCCTGACCGAAGAAACAACAATACTTTATAAAAATTTCCCAAATATAAACTATGTTGCTATCTCAAAGAGTCAAAAAAAGTCCGCTCCTGGAATAAATATTGTTAAAACTATTTATCACGGATTACCAATTGAGAAATACCAATTTAACCCAAGGCCTCAAAATTATCTTTTATGGCTTTCAAAAATTACTCCACAAAAGGGAATAGCTGAGGCAATTGAAATTGCCAAAAGAAGCGGAGAAAATCTTATTATCTCAGGTAATATTTTACCAGAGTACGGAGATTATTTTGATTATCGAATAAGACCTTTAATTGACGGAAAACAAATTCAATTTGTCGGAGCTGCCGATTTTGAAAAAAAAGTTGAACTTTTTAAAAATGCGAAGGCTTTTTTGTATCCCATCCGCCGGCCGGAACCTTTTGGTCTGGTGGTTATTGAATCGATGGCCTGCGGCACTCCGGTAATTGCCTATAAAGAAGGGGCGATGCCAGAGTTAATTAAAGATGGTCAAACCGGATTTTTAGTTGATTCGGTAAAAGAAGCGGTCATGGCTTTAAAAAAGGTTAAAAGAATTTCCAGGATTACCTGCCGAGAATATATAGAAAAAAATTTTAAGCTAAAACAAATGGTTAACCATTACGAAAGGCTTTACAAAAAAATTTTAAAACATAAAAAATGACCCTTCAACAAATTCAGGGCAAGAAAAAACTTAGAATTGCTCAAATTGCTCCTCTTTGGTTTTCAATTCCGCCAAAAAAATACGGCGGAATTGAAAGGATTGTTTCTTATTTGACCGAAGAATTAGTAAAAAGAGGACACGATGTCACCCTTTTTGCCTCCGGTGATTCAAAAACAAAAGCAAAATTGTTTTCGGTCTGCCCCCGGTCTTTAATTAGGGCAGGTTACAATTGGCAGGATCCTTTTTGGAATTTAGAAAATTTATCTGAAGCTCTCAAAAGAGCTGACGACTTCGATATTTTGCATTCTCACCTGGACCTCTGGGCTTTACCCTTTCAAGAATTAACAAAAAGGCCGGTTTTACATACCTTTCATAATCAGCTTTATAAGGCCTCAATAACCAGAGAAAGCGAAAGGAAACCAACCAGACTGGAAATTTTTGAAAAACACAAAAAAAATACTTTGGCTATCTTTATTTCTGAATCAGAAAGAAAGCTGTCAGCAGTGAAGTTCCCCAAAAGTTTCGTGATTTATAATGGTATTGATGTTTCTCAATTTAAATTTAATCCAAAACCAAAAGATCATTTCATCTGGATTGCCAGAATCGATCCTTTCAAAGGAATTGAAAATGCCATAAGGGCAGCGGAAATTTTGAATGTTAAACTGCTGTTGGCCGGCAGACTTGATCCGGCCAGAAAGGAATATTTTGAAACAAAAATTCAACCTCATCTCTCAAGAAAAATTCGTTATCTGGGAGAGCTTTCCTCGGAGGAAATTTCCGATTTTTATGGCTCCGCTCTTGCCTGCCTCTATCCAATTGAATGGGAAGAGCCCTTCGGTTTAATTATGGTGGAGGCAATGGCTTGCGGCACTCCGGTTATTGCCTACCGCCGAGGTTCGGTACCGGAAGTGATTGAAGATGGCAAAACCGGATTCGTGGTTGAAAATATTGAAGAGATGGTAAAGGCGATGAAAAAAATTGATACTATTTCTCGAAAATCCTGCCGTCAAAGGGTAGAAAAATATTTCACTGGCAAAAAGATGGTCGATGAATATGAGAAGCTTTACTTTAAAATAGTTTCAAAAAATTTATGAGAATAGCAACAATGGTAACCGGGCACTATACCTGTCCGCCGCCAAAAGGAGTGATTTATGCTCCAATGTTAATAGCAAAAGCAGTTGCTGAAGGCTTAACAAAAAAAGGGCATAAGGTTGTCTTTTTTGGTCCCAAAGGTTCGAAATTGAAAGTAACTAAAATTATTTCTGGAGGACTAAAACCTCTCCGCGGCAAAAAAGAACATCAAATTCTCCGAGATCCAAAAATAGATTCAGCCAAAGTTGCCAATCTCTGGGACCAATATTTAATTTCCCTGATTTACCAAGAAGCTCTAAAAGGACGAATCGATCTAATCAATATCCACCCTATTGATCGGGCTTTACCCTTTGGGCTGGCTATTAAAAATATCCCCATCGTTTATACCCTCCACGATCCCATTTATCCTTGGCGAGCAGAAATTTTTCGGATGTTCCAAAGCAAAAATCAGTATTTTATTTCCATTTCCGACGCTCAAAGAAAGCCAGCTCCCAACTTAAACTGGGCAGCGACAATCTATAACGGGTTGGACCTAAAACATTTCCTCTTTAACGGCTGCCCTAAAGATTATTGTTTATTTCTTGGTAGATTACTTCCCGTTAAGGGAGTTTGGGAAGCAATTTTAGCTACAAAAAAAGCAAAAGAAAAATTAATTATCGCTGGCATCCCGGCCGAAGGAGAATACTGGACAAAGAAAATTAAACCTTATCTTGGAAAAGACGTTAAATACGTCGGATTTGTCCCTCAAGAAAAAATTTATAAATACTATGGCGAAGCCAAAGCTCTTTTGTGTCCAATTCAATGGGAAGAACCTTTCGGTTTGACTTTTATAGAAGCTATGGCTTGTGGAACGCCGGTCATCGCTTTTGATCGCGGTTCATCTAGAGAAGTAATAAAAAATGGAAAAACAGGGTTTGTGGTAAAAAACATTGAAGAAATGGTAAAAGCAATTAAAAAAATTGATAAAATAAAAAGAGAAGATTGTAGAGCGTGGGTTAAAAAAAAATTTACGATTGAGAAAATGGTGGAAAATTACGAAAAAACTTTTTACAAGATTTTAGCCCACCAGCCCCGTTAGAAAGCCCGATCTTTCTAACGGGGTCAGCAAAAAATTTAATAAAGCACCAGAGGCCCAGGCCTGAGGATAACAAGCTTGAGAGATTTTTAAAATCTTTCCATCGATTGTTCCGTAAAGTTCAGGGATAAAACCTAATTCTTTGTATGCTCTCAAAAGAGCATTTTTTATTTTTTGATATTCCTTTTTGTAACCAAGTTTTTTAAGGCCCTGGGCTATTATCCAATTGTCATGAGGCCAAACAGAACCCAAATGATAAGATTTTGGGTCAAAATCCGGTTCAAGTTTTGAATGAGTTCTGATGCCAAAAGGTGTCCAAAGATCATCTTGAAATAATCTTTTAACGACGGGGGCAACTTTATTTTCATCAATAATTCCGGTAAAAAGTAAGTGCCCCGGATTTGAAGTTATAGCTTTTCTTTGTTCTTTTTTCCCATTTAAAGCTAAACAATAAAATTTTTTATCTGGCATCCAGAATCTTTCATTAAATTTTTCTTTTAATATTTTTGCTCGATTTATCAGTTTTTTTTCTAAATCAAAATCTTTCTTTATTTTTGCCAATTCAGAAATTTCTTTTAGAGCCAGATATTGATACCCTTGAGCTTCGACAATGGCTACCGGCGGCTCTATTTTTAGATGGTCTTCAAAGCCATCTTTCCATCCCTGATGAAAAAGTCCTTTTTCATTTTTTCTTTGGTATTCTAAAAATAAATCTTTATCTTTATCTCCGTATTCTTCTATCCAATTTATTGCTCTCAAAATATTTTCCCAATGGTAATCTAAAAATTTAATATCTTTGGTTTTTTTAAAATAAAAAGCGAAGACGATTAAAAACAAAGGGGTAGAATCAATCGAACCATAGTAGGGAAATGGGTAAAAACCCGCGGGATGATGAGATTTTTCTAAATCGGTTTCGTGAATTATTTTTCCCGGCTCTTCTTCTTTTTCATTATTAAACACCTTTCCCTGGTATTGCGATAAAATTTCCAAAGTTGCCTGGCAAATTCCAGAATTTTCATCTAAGAGTTGCCAAGCGGAAATCAAAGAGTCTCTGCCAAAAAGCCGGTTGAATCTTGGCAGGCCGGCTCGGATGAATCCCTTTTTGTCTTTGAGTTGTTTAATCTCGGCCAAAACCCTTCTCTTTATTTTTTCTTTCCTGAAATAATAAAAAAACATGCTAAAACGCTTTAATCTTGGTCTACATTTAGTAATTATTATTTTTGTAATTAAATTTGACCTTTTCTATTTTTTCGCCTTTTAAAATCTTATCTACCATTTCTATTTCTTCCAATAAGCCCTCAACCAAATCGTAATTTTTTGCCTCCCCATAGGTTACCCAAGCAAAATCAATATTATCTTCATCTAATTTAACGTCTCCGGACTTGTAATCGCAGTAAAAACTTAAGATTATCCCGGGAACACCGTCCGGGTGTAAGAAAGTCAGGTCTAGGAGATATTTTAATTTCCCAACTTCTAGGCTGGTTTCTTCCATTATTTCTCTTCTTAAAGCTCTATCAATAGCAAAGTACCAATGGTCAGAAGTGGTTTTTGGTAAGTTAAGATAATCGTCGGTTTCCAATTTGCCGCCCGGCACCGTCCATTTCCCCGGGAAAACTTTTTTATTAAGATTTCGCTGCAATAATAAATATTTGCCAGGGGCCCGCTCGCCTTTAGGCGAGTGGGAGGACGCGGTGGGTGGGTTGTAGTCTTTGTGAATGATGGCGGTTGAAGATACACGATGCAGTTCTCTATTCTGAATCTTCGATTCAGACGAGCCGTCTCGATTTTGTCGAGGATAGGATTTATTTTGGTTTCCCATAAATTGGCGGAGGGACAGGGATTCGAACCCTGGAGAGTATTTCTACCCTACGGCATCTCCAGTGCCGCGCACTCGTCCACTATGCGATCCCTCCAAATTTATACCTTCATTCCCCGCAATGCCCTTACCCGCTCCTCAACCGGAGGATGGGTCATAAATAGTTTTGTGAACCAGCTTTTGGATTGTTTTCCTTTAAATGGAGAAGAAATATATAAATGAGCGGTAGAGCTGTTTGCGGTCTTCAACGGAGTAGAATCGGCTGAAATTTTTTCTAAGGCCCTGGCTAATCCTTCGGGATACCTGGTTAAAAGAGCACCCGAGGCATCGGCTAAAAATTCTCTTTTTCTGGAAATGGCTAATTGAATTAAGGCGGCAGCAATCGGAGCTAAAATAGCCGCCAAAATTCCTAAAACCAACATTATTAATCCGCCGGAATCCCTTGAATCTCGTCTTCTTCCTCCGCCCCAAAAACTGATTCTTAAAAAGAAATTGGCTAAAAGAGTAACAACTCCTACTAAAACCACTATTACCGTACCCAAAAGCATATCTTTATTCCCGACATGAGAAAGCTCGTGGGCTATTACTCCCTCTAGCTCTACTCTTTCTAATCTTTCTAAAAGACCGCGAGTTACAGCTACAACGGCGTGATTGACATCGCGGCCGGTAGCAAAAGCGTTTGGCTGAGCTTCGTTAATTTCATAAATTTTGGGAAGGGGAAGGCCGGCAGTAATGCAAAGATTTTCTACAATTCTGTAAAGCTCCGGGTTATCTTTTTTTTCAATGGGCTTTGCATGAGTTAGTTTTAAAACAATTTTATCTGAATACCAATAGCTGAAAAAACTCATCAGAATGCTAAAAATCACGGCAATGACTAAAATAAGAGAGCTTTGGAGTAAGTAACTAAAAAGAAAACCCAGCCCGATGACAAAAACTAAAAAGCTGGCAATTAATAACCAGGTCTTGCGGGTATTGGATTCGGCTTGAGAATACAATGTCATAATTCAAAAATTTCAACCCATCAACGATCAATTTCAATTAATTTCTATAAATTTCTATAAATTTCTGAAACTTATAGAAACTTGCTCCCTTCGGTCGCGAAACTCGTAGAAACTAATTGTTATTAGAATTTTACAGCCGGGGTTTCTCTCTTTTCCGGCTCTGCCAATTCAAATAAATCCATTTTTTGGAATTTAAAAAGTTTAGCGATGATGTTAGGTGGAAAGCTTTCGATTTTGATATTCAGATCTCTAACGTTACCGTTGTAAAATCTTCTGGCCGCCTGAATTTTATCTTCGGCATCCCGGAGCTCACGCTGTAACTCCAAAAAGTTTTCCGAAGCCCTTAATTGAGGATAATTTTCCGAAACGGCAAAAAGGGATTTAAGAGTGTTAGAAAGAAAATTTTCCGCTTTTTCTTTTTCTTTTAAATCTTTAGCTCCCATTGCCTGACTCCGGGCTTCGGTTACTTTCTCGAAAACCTCTCTTTCGTGGGCGGCATAACCTTTTACGGTCTCAACCAAATTGGGAATTAAATTATATCTTCTCTTTAGCTGAACATCAATATCTGCCCAGGCTTCTTTGGCTCTGTTTTTAAACCGGACCAAACTGTTAAAAATAAAAATTATTCCCAAAACAAAAACCCCGATAATAATATAAATGATAGTTTGAATGGACATAAAACCTTAGTAAATTTTATTTTAAAAAATCTCCGACCTTTTTCTACAACTTTAGTATAGGCTAATTTTTTCCTTAAAACAAATGAAAGTTTTAATAATAGGCCCAACCCCCCCGGGGGGGTTGGGCCTAAATCTCCAACGAGATTCTTTGAAAATTAGTACTCTTCTGGCATTGAAGGCATTTTTGATTTCTCTTCTTTCTCCGGGTATTCCCCCACTACTGCCTCTGTTATCAAAAACATTGAGGCGGCTGAGGCTGCGTTTTCTAAAGCTGATCTTACTACTTTTGTTGGATCAACAATTCCACTGGCCATTAAATCTTCGTATTTCATGGTCTGGGCATTAAAACCAAAGGCTCCTTTATTTTTTTTCACTTCTTCAACTACAACTGCCCCATCAAATCCGGCATTTTCAGCAATCAACCTGATTGGTATTTCCAGACTCTTTTTCAAAATTCTGAGACCGGTTTTTTCATCTTCTTCCAATTTTTCTTCCAATTTCTCTAAAGCCGGAATTGCTCTCAGTAAAGCCACCCCTCCGCCAGGTAAAACTCCTTCTTCAATTGCCGCCCGGGTGGCATTTAAAGCATTTTCAGTTTTCTTCTGTCTTGCTTTTTGTTCAATCTCAGTGGCTGCTCCAACTTTAATTACGGCTACTCCGCCAGCCAATTTGGCAAGTCTCTCTCTTAATTTTTCTTTATCAAATTCCGATTCGGTAGTTTTTAATTCATTTTTAATTTGTTTAATTCTGGCATCAATATTTTCTTTTTTCCCTCTACCTTCAATGATGGTTGTTTTTTCTTTTTCAGCAATTACTTTTCTAGCCTGACCCAATTGTTTCGATTCAATATTTTCTAATTTTAATCCTAATTCGTCGGAGATTAACTGGGCACCAATAACTACAGCAATATCTTGGAGCATCTCTTTTTTTCTATCCCCAAATCCCGGGGCTTTTACTGCCAAAGTATTAAATACTCCCCTTAATTTATTAACCACTAAAGTTGCTAAGGCATCGCCTTCAACTTCATCAGCAATAATGACTAAATCTTTTTTCCCAGTTTTAGCTACTGTTTCCATCACCGGCAGAATCTCGCTCAGGGCTGAAATTTTTTTATCAGTAACTAAAATGTAAGGTTCTTCTAAAATTGATTCCATTCTTTCAACGTCAGTGACCATGTAGGGAGAAATATATCCCCTCTCAAATTGAACTCCTTTGACAATTTCTCTTTCCAAACCAAATTTCTTTGATTCTTCTACGGTAATGACCCCATCCTTCCCTACTTCAGCAAAAACATCAGCAATTAAGTTACCAATTTCCGGATCCAGGGCAGCAATTGTCGCTACTTGAGAAATCTCTTCTTTTTTAGAAATTGGTTTTGACATTTCTTTTAGAGAAGCAACGACCTGCTTTACCCCTTTTTGAATTCCTTGTTTAATCACTAAAGGATGAGCTCCAGCCGCCACATTTTTTAAGCCTTCAGAGGCAATAGCCTGAGTCAGTATCATAGCCGTGGTAGTTCCATCTCCTGCCATTTCACTGGTTTTTTCAGCTACTTCCTTCAAAATCTCCACTCCCAAATTTTCAATTTTATCTTTCAATTCAACTTCTTTAGCAATACTAACTCCATCATCAGAAATTTCTGGTGCGCCAAAACCTTTGTCCAAAACTACATACCTTGCCCTTGGTCCTAAAGTAACCTTGACCACCTTAATTAGTTTATCAACCCCTGCCTTTAATTTTTTTCGAGCTACTTCATCGAAAAGAATTTGTTTAGCCATATTTTAAATGTTGGAATGTTGGATTGCTCGCTTCGCTCGCTTTGTTGGATTGTTAGAATGTTCATTCCAACAGTCTAACATAGCGAAGCGATCCAACAATCTAACAATTATTCAATTATCGCAAGAATGTCCTCCTCTTTTGCAATTAAATATTCTTTATTATCGACCTTTATTTCATTTGGGCCATATTTGGTAAATAAAACCTTGTTCCCAACTTTTACCTCCAGGGGTATAACCTTCCCGGTAGAGGTCTTTCTTCCGGGTCCCACTGCAATTACTTTTCCCTGCTCCGGTCTCTCCTTTTCTGCTGTTTCCGGGAGCAAAATTCCGGTTTTGGTTTTTTCTTCCCGGGAAATAGGCTCAATTAGAATATGGTCAGATAAGGGTTTAATCTTCATATTTTTAATGTTGGAATGTTAGATCGTTCGCTTCGCTCACTTGTTAGATTGTTAGAATGTTCATTCTAACAAAGCGAAGCGATCCAACAATCTAACCTTCTAACATTGCATTAGCAGTATCGACCTTTGAATGCTAATTCTATTTTGAATTTTAATAGATTAAGAAAGTTTGTCAAGGGTTTAACATTGCCTTTACTTCTTTAAAAACTTTTCTTAAATATTGTCCGGTGTAGGATTTACGATTTTTAGCTATCTCATATGGAGTACCTTCGGCAATAATATATCCTCCCTCCTCACCCCCTTCTGGACCGAGATCTATAACTAAATCCGTGCACTTGATAAAGTCTAAATTATGCTCAATGGAAACAACTGTATTTCCTTTATCAACTAAACCCCTTAAAACAAAAATTAATTTTTTAATATCATCTGGATGAAGCCCGGTGGTTGGTTCATCTAAAATATACAATGCTCGGCCCTCTCCTTTTTTGGAAAGCTCTGTTGCCAATTTTACTCTCTGGGCTTCTCCGCCAGAAAGAGAAGGAGCCGGTTGTCCCAACTCAATATAACCCAGCCCGACATCATATAAAGTTTTCAATTTTTGGTATAATCCCGGAATATTTTTGAAAAATTCAAGAGCTTCTTCAATCGTCATTTCTAAGACCTCAGCAATATTTTTTCCTTTGTATTCAACCAAAAGGGTTTCTCTGTTAAATCTCTTTCCTTTACACTCTGAGCACTGAACATAAACATCTGGCAAAAAATACATTTCAATTTTTTTCTGGCCCTGTCCTTCGCAGGCTTCGCAACGACCACCCTTAACGTTGAAAGAAAAACGGCCGGACTGATATCCTCGGACTCTGGCTTCTTTAGTCTTTGAGAAAAGATCTCTGATATAAGAGAAAGCTCCAGTATAGGTTACTGGATTTGATCTAGGGGTTCGACCAATTGGCGACTGATCAACCAGAGCCACTTTGTTTAAATATTCCGTACCTAAAATAGCTTCGTGTTTTCCTGGTTCCTCCTTTGACTTATAAAATTTCCTCATCAAAGCCCTGGCTAAAATATCATTCATCAAAGAGCTTTTTCCAGAACCAGAAACTCCGGTAATACAAACAAATTTGCCCAAAGGAATTTTCACATCAATATTTTTTAAATTATGTTCTTCTGCCCCTTTTATTATAAGGTAATAAGTTTTTGGTTTTCGGGACCAGTTGCCAGCATAGTCTTTTGGTTTTAGATTTCGGGTTTTTCCTAATGACCGACTCCCAATTCCTAAACTGGCTGCCAACCCTTTCTCCCCAACCCTAATTTGTACTCTTTTTCTTCCTGCCAAGTAGTCACCGGTAAGGGTATGAGCCTTTAATAATTGGCTAGGCTGACCATCAAAGATTATTCTTCCGCCCTCTTTCCCTGCCCCGGGACCGACATCAATCACCCAATCCGCCGCCAAAATGGTCTGGGGATCGTGCTCGACCACTACTACCGTATTTCCCAAATCTCTCAATTGTTTTAAGGTACCAATAAGTCTTCCTTGATCTCTGGGATGAAGGCCAACCGAGGGTTCATCCAGAACGTAGAGAACCCCGGACAACATTGAACCAATCTGGGTAGTCAACCTTACTCTTTGTTCTTCGCCGCCGGCTAAAGCAACTGCCTTTCTGTCTAAAGTTAAATAGTCCAACCCCACATCAATTAAAAACTGCAACCGATTAATAATTTCTTTAATAATGGGGTTAGCAATTCTCTGCCTTGATTGGATTTTTTGCAAATTTCTTTTTTTTGGATTAGGGGCTGAAATTTCTTCAAAAAATTGTTTTGCTTTATTAATTGGCATTTCTACTATTTCATCAATTGCCTTCCCGGCTGCGGTTACTGCCAATACCACGGATTTTAACCTCTTCCCTCGGCAAACCTCGCAGGTTCTTTCAATCATATATTGTTTAATTTCCTGACGAGTATAGTCTGAGTCGGTCTCCCGATATTTTCTTTCTAAGATTGGAATTACTCCCTCAAAAGTATCGGAGCCATGCAAAACAATATCTAGAATTCTTTTGGACAAATTTTTAATCGGTTCCTCTAAAGAAAAATTATATTTTTCGGCCAAGTCGGTGAGCTGCAACCAAAAATATCCCTGTCTACCAACCTTATGAGAAGCGTGAGCCCAGGGGAAAATTGCTCCTTCAGCTATCGATAAATTAGGATTAGGAATGACTAAATTTGGATCTACTTCCAATTTTACTCCCAGTCCCTGACAGACAGAACAAGCTCCCTGGGGAGAATTGAAAGAAAAAAGCCTCGGTTCTAATTCGGGCATAGAAATTCCACAATCGTCGCAGGCAAAATACTCGCTGAAAACAATGTCTGAATGTTGGAATGTTGGAATGTTGGAATGTTTAATCGGCCTGCGGCCTTTGTTAGATTGTTTCATTCCAACAAGCGAGCGGAGCGAGCGATCTAACCTTCCAACAACTCCAACAATGACTATTCCTTTTCCTAACTTTAAAGCGGTTTCAATAGAGTCAACCAATCTTACTCGATCAATATCTCTGTCAATGACTAGTCTGTCTATCACCACTTCAATATTATGTTTTTTGTTTTTATCCAGGGCTTTTTCAAGCGATTCTTCAATGCGATAAATTATGCCATCTATTCTTACTCTAATAAATCCACTTCTTTGAATTTCTTCTAAAATTCCATGATGTTCTCCTTTTCTGTTTTTAATTACCGGGCCTAAAATTAAAATTTCCGTACCCGATTTCAACCCTAAAAGCTGGTCTACGATTTGGTCCGGGGTTTGACGAGAAATAATTTTTCCACATTTTGGACAGTGAGGAATTCCAATTCTGGCAAATAGCAATCTTAAATAGTCGTAAATTTCGGTAATAGTTCCCACCGTGGAACGAGGGTTATGGGTTGCCTTTCTCTGGTCAATTGAAATTGCCGGTGAAATTCCCTCAATTTTATCAACATCTGGTTTGTCCATCACTCCCAAAAATTGCCGGGCATAGGCGGATAAACTCTCAACATATCTTCTTTGTCCCTCGGCATATAAAGTATCAAAAGCCAAAGAGCTCTTACCGGAACCGGAAAGACCGGTAATTACTACCAGTTTATTTTTAGGTATGTCAACATTAATATTTTTTAAATTGTGAACTTTAGCGCCTCGAATTTTAATAGAGTTTTCACTCATGTAAGTATTAAATTATACTCCAAATTTTAAAATTTTGCAATAAAAGAGGTTAATCCGAAAGAAGGTTGAAATTAACAATTATTTTCAACCAGAGATTGAGAAATAAGAACCTGCCTCGCTAACGCTCGGCAGAACCTTGAATGCTTCGCATTTAAGAACCTGCCTCGCTAACGCTCGGCAGAACCTTGAATGCTTCGCATTTAAGAACCTGCCTCGCTAACGCTCGGCAGAACTCCCGCACCAGAGCAAAGCTCGGTGCGGGACTAATCCAGCACCCCCCGCACCTTTTGGTAAAAGGTGCGGGGTGGTGCTGGGCTTGAATGCTTCGCATTTAAGAAAATTTAAGTTAAAATTGAGGTATGCCCCGTAGAGAAATTTCGAAATGCCCCTACGGGGCAAGTGAAGAAAATTTCGAAGAAATTTTTCATTCGAAATTCTTCTACGGGGTATGGAGAAGTTTAAATATCTTAAAAAAGAAGTAATAAATAAGCTCCCGAAAACTGCTGGTGTTTATTGTTTCAAGGGTGGTAAAGGATTTCTTTATATTGGAAAAGCAACTAATCTCCGAGAAAGGGTAAAAAACCATTTTTTACAGCCATCTTACCGTGATGGTCTTTTTTTAGATAAGGTTAAAAAAATTGGCTATCTAAAAACCGATTCAGAAATTGAGGCCTTGATTTTAGAAGCCAATTTAATTAAAAAATATCAGCCAAAATACAACACGATGTGGCGGGATGACAAAAATTATTTTTATGTTGGAATTACAAAAGATGGTTTTCCAAGAGTATTTATTACCCACCAGATAAAAACTCAAAACCAGAGCACAAAACAAAGTTTTATGCTCGGTCGAGCACATAAAATTATGTGCTCTGGCTCAAAACTTTCACCCGCCACAGCCCCGCCCATAAATTATGGGCGAGGTTTGGGCGGGCAAGCAACTCAAAACCATAACTCAAAAGTCAAAACTTTATATCTGGGGCCATTTGTAGATGGCAAATCATTAAAAGCAACCTTAAAGGTTTTACGAAAAGTCTTCCCATATAGAACCTGCAGAATTTTACCTAAACATCCCTGTCTCTGGTATCATCTGAGCAGATGTCCAGCTCCTTGTCTTTTTAAATCCAAAATCTTAGAAGTCCCGGCAATTAAGGAAAAATTAAAAAAAGAGGTTCAGAGAAATGTTAATTCTCTCTCCAAAATAATCGGGGGAAAGAAAGCCCAGGTTTTAAAAGAATTAAAAAGAGAAATGCAAAAGCTCTCAAGGGCACAAAATTTTGAAAAAGCGGCAAAAATCAGAGATCAAATCAAAGCGCTGGAAATGGTTTTAGCCCACGCTAAAGTTTTTGAGGGATTCTATCCCAGTCAAAAAATAAATTGGCTTCAAATTCAAAAAAACTTGCAAAAAATATTAAAAACTAAAAAAAATATTGCAAGAATTGAGGCCTACGATATTTCTAATATTCAGGGCGAGGCCGCCACTGGCTCAATGGTAACTTTTATTAATGGCTTTCCTGATAAAAGTCAATATCGTAAATTCAGAATTAAGTACGCTGGGAAATCCCGCACCAGAGCGAAGCCCGGCACTAGAGCAGAGCTCAGTGCTGGACAGTCCCGAAGTGAGCTTCGCTCTACTTCGGGGCTCGGTGCGGGACTAACCCCGCACCGAAACGAAGTTTCTGGTGCGGGGCCAAATGATATTGCCATGCTTAAGGAATGTTTAATTCGAAGAATTAAACATTCGGAATGGCCCTATCCAGATTTAATTTTAATTGATGGTGGGATCTCGCAGCTGAATGCTGCGAGAAAATCCAAAATCCAAAATCTAAAATCCAAAAAAATTCCTCTAATTGCTTTAGCTAAAAGAAAAAACGAACTGTATATTGAAGGACAAAAAAAGCCGATTTTGCTTAAAAGTTTGTCTCGGGAAATTTTTAATTTAATTTTACAGCTCCGAGACGAAGCTCACCGTTTTGCAATTTCTTACTATCGAAAATTGAGAAAAAAAGCTTTGATTGACCCAGAATAACATTTTGTCTAAACAACCTTGGACAAAATTTGTCCAAGGGCGTAAAATAAAATAATGCGAAGACTTTTCTTGCAAATCATAGCCGGAATTTTGGGATTATGGTTAGCAAGTAAATTTGTTCAATTTTTACCCTGGGTAACTCCTCCCGGAGTAAGAATTGAAGTTATTCCCGGTCAATCTAGTTTATTCGGAATAAACTTTACAGCTGTCTGGCAAGTTTTGATTTTAATAGGATGCGTCTTTGGTTTTGTTAATTTTTTTATAAAGCCCGTCTTAAAATTCATCACCACGCCAATAAGGGCCCTAACTTTTGGTTTATTTACTTTAATAATCAATATGGCTCTGGTCTGGATAGTGGATGTTTTGTTTCCAGAACTAACCATCCCGGGAATAGTTGCTTTGTTTTGGACTACGATTATTATTTGGATTCTGAATTTTCTATTGTTAAAGTTTCACAAAAAAGTATAAGAGCCTGCTCGCTTCGCTCGCAGGCTCTTGATTCGCTAATGTATAAATATATAATCTTGAATTAAGAACCTGCTCGCTTCGCTCGCAGGCTCTTGATTCGCTAATGTATGGATACCTTGTCGGGTGGTGGGTGGGTTGTAGTCTTGAATTAATCCGAATGTAACTTATGACAAATCCTTTAGTTATTGCTCAAATAGCAGTTTCGGCTCTATTAATAGCGGCCATTCTCCTTCAGCAAAGAGGGACCGCTTTAGGATCTGCTTTTGGACAGGAGGGAGGATATTACGGCACCAGAAGAGGAATTCAGAAAAAGCTATTTTGGGTAACCGTAGCCCTGGGAATGGTTTTTATTCTTTTGGCTTTTTTAAACCTTCTTTTCTAAAAATCAACGAATTTACGAATCAATACGAATTTACGAATATCTATATAATTAACGAATTCGTATATTCGTAAAAGATTCGTTATTCGCTGATGCTTTTTGAAGCTCAATTATCAAAAAATCTTAAAAATTTCAGAAAGAATTACTGATTTTCCGCAGGAAATAAGGTATAAAATAGACCAGATTAAATTTTACTGGTCGCATTTTAAGTGGCCTAAATTTTGGCAGTGGAAAAAAATCGGCGGGGTTTTAAATAAAAAAGAGAAAATCGCTCTTTTAATTTTTCTTATATTGTTTTTGGGGTCTGTGTCTTTTTTAATTATTAATTTTTATCTCACCCACACCCATTTTGTTCCGGCTCGGGGCGGAAAATACATAGAAGGAGTAATAGGTAGCCCAAGATTTATTAACCCAATTTATGCTGATTTTAGCGACGTAGACCGAGACCTGGTAGAGATTTTATTTTCAGGATTAATGAAATATGATAATCAGGGTCAAATTGTGCCGGATTTGGCTGAAAAAGTGGAAATCAAAGAAGAAGGAAAAAAATTTGAAGTTTATTTAAAACCGGATGTTTTTTGGTTGGACGGCAAAAAAATTACCGCCGACGATGTAATCTTTACCATAAAAACTATTCAGGATGCAGATTATAAATCTCCCCTAAGAATGAATTGGCTGGGAGTAAAAATAGAAAAAATTTCAGAAACTGCAATTTGCTTTACCTTAAACAAACCCTATAGTGCCTTTTTAGAGAGGTTAACCGTAAAAATAATACCCAAACACATCTGGCAAGATATTTCTCCTCAAAACTTTCCTCTTTCTGTTTTTAATTTAAATCCGATCGGAGCCGGAGCTTTTCGGCTAAAAACATTAAAACAGTCAGATAATGGTTTTATTCAATCAATCACCCTTGAACCCAACCCGTTCTATCACGAAAGAAAACCATATCTTTTAGAAGTTTCCTTCGTTTTTCTTGATGGACCCCAAGACTTAATTGCCGCCTTTAAAAACGGGGGGGTCGATGGTTTTTCTCCGGCTTCCCTTGAAAATCTTTCCCAACTTGAATTATATTACAAGCCAGCAAATGCCATCCTTAATTTATATTCTTTTTCTCTACCCAGATATTTTTCGGTATTTTTCAACCTTGAAAAATCTAAAATTCTAACCGAAAGAAAAATAAGGGTAGCTCTTAATTACGGAACAAACAAAGAAAAAATTCTTACCGAAATCTTGGGAGAAAAGGGAGAAATTGTTCACTCCCCCATTTTGCCAGAGATTTATGGATTCAGTCCCCCAAAAAATTTTTATGATTTCAATTTAGAAAAGGCAAAAGAAATTTTAGATGAAGCCGGGTTTAAAGAAGCGGAAAGCGGTCAAAGACAAAAAATTATTAAAAAAGAGCCTTCTTTTAAGTTTGAGAGCAGGCTTGAGTTGGGAAGTCAAGGAAAAGAGGTAGAAGAACTTCAAAGGTGTTTGTCTCAGGAGCCGGAAGTTTATCCCGAGGCCAAAATTACGGGTTTTTTTGGTCCCGAAACCAAAGAGGCAGTAATCAGATTTCAAGAAAAATATTATCAGGATATTTTGAAACCCTGGGGACTTAAATCAGGAACCGGAATTGTCTGGAAGACTACCAGACCCAAACTAAATGAAATTTGTCAAAAATCCGAAGTGGAGTTAATCCCCCTTAAATTTTCTCTAATTACGGTGGAAGATCCCCTATTATTAGGAGTAGCCAATTTATTAAAAAATCAGTGGAAAGAGCTGGGGGTGGAGATTGAGGTTAAGAGCTATCCGGAAATTGAAAAAGACTTTATCAAACCAAGAAACTACGAAATGCTATTATTCGGAGAAAGTTTAGGGGTAATCCCCGATCCCTTTCCATTCTGGCACTCCTCCCAGAAAGAAGAGCCGGGCCTGAACATCACCAGATATAAAAATAAAACCGCGGATAAATTGTTAGAAGAAGGAAGGGTCAGTTTAGACCCAAAAGAAAGAGCTCAAAAATATCAAAATTTCCAAGAAATTTTAATTGAAGACGCCCCCTGTGTATTTTTATTCAATCCTGATTATTTATATCTTGTCCCAAAAAAGATAAAAGAAATAAAGGAAGGAATAATTGTCGACCCATCAAAAAGATTTTTAGATATAGAAAATTGGTATATTAAAACTCGGAGAGCATGGAAATAAAATCAGAAAATAGAAAAAAGAAAATAGAAAATAGAAGAGCAGATATTCGGTATTTAAATGACATGAAGATGGTCCTTTATGATAAAAGTTGGGCTAAGAATGCTTCTAATCTTGAGCTCTATTATATGTATCGAGGGGTTAAACCCCCACACCTACTCATAGGTGGTGGGGGTAAAAAGGAAGGTACGCTGAGATACGATATTACTATCATTCCCCCGCGAATGTTGGGTAGAGAATTTGTCAAAACTAAAGGTCATGAACATTCTAATAATTACGAAGAGGTTTATCAAGTCCTCAAGGGTGAAGCTCTTTATTTACTACAAAAATACCAAAAAAACAAAATTCAAGATGTTTACACAATAAAAGCAAAGAGGGATAATGCCGTCATTATTCCCCCGGGTTACGGTCATATAACAATCAACCCTTCAAAAAAAGAACTTATTGAGGCTAATTGGTTAAATGAAAAATGCAAAAATATTTATGATTTATTTGTTAAAAAAGCGGGGGCTTGCTATTATTACACAAAAAATGGCTGGATTAAAAATAAAAATTACAAAAAAGTGCCAAAATTACGCTTTAAAAAACCATTAAAATCAATGCCAAAAGATCTGAGTTTCTTAAAATAACATCCCACATCGGAGAGGGGTCGGGACGGGTCGCGAGAGTTCTCCGCGAAGCGGAAACTCCCGACCTAGAACCTTTCGGTTCTCCCGTATAGGAAAATATAAGAACCTCGCTTCCAGCGAGAACCTTGATTCGCTAAGGTATTAAATATATATTCTTGAATTTAAAAACCGAGGGTTTTTAGAAGCGAGGCGAAGCCGAGCGCCCCGCTAAGCGGGGAGAGGGCGAGCGACTAACTTAGCAATACCACTGTATGGAAATTAAAAAAGCAATTATTCCAATCGCGGGCCTGGGAACTAGATTTTTGCCCTTAACTAAGGTTTTACCAAAGGAATTCTTTCCCCTGGTTGATAAACCGCTTTTGCATTATATTGTAGAGGAAGCAGTAAATTCTGGAATAAAAGAAATAATTTTGGTAACCAAACCAGGTCAAAATTTATCCTTAGATTACTTTAAAAAATCTATTTGGTGGGTCAGGTCGCGAAGAAAAAAGAAGAAAGAGGCCTTGGAAGAGTTAGAAAAATTAAACCAATTAGTTAAAAAAATTTCTTTTTCCCAAGTTTTCCAAAAAGAGTCTCTGGGAGACGGCCAGGCAGTGCTTATGGCAAAAAAACTGATAAAAGACGAAGCTTGTGCTGTTCTATTTTGCGATGATATAGTAGAATCAAAAACTCCGGCCCTTGAGCAGTTAATTAATGTTTTTCAAAAATATCGAACACCGGTTATAGCCCTATACGCCCTACCCAAAGAAAAACTGTCGTCTTATGGAATAGTCGATATCAAAAAAATGGAGAAAAACCTATATGAAATCAAGGGGATTTCAGAAAAGCCCTCTTTTGAATCTGCACCGTCTAATTTAGCCATAGTTGGAAAGTATATAATTACTCCGGAAGTTTTTCACTTTTTGGAAAAACCATCTTTGGCGGCGGGAGAAATAAGATTAGCCGGGGCCTTTAATCAAATGATAAAACGAGGCAAAAAAATTTTTGGTTGCCAGATTGAAGGAAAATGGTTAGAGTGCGGAGATAAAATTAGTTATTTGAAATCTAATCTGTACTTAATGTTGAAACATCCCAGATTTAGTCCAGAACTCAAAAAATTTATCAAAAAAGAAAAAATTTTATAGAAGCGGGCATGGCGGAATTAGAAGACGCGCAAATTTATGAAACCACTAGGTAAACCTATTAAATGGAGTTCTGAAATAGCTTATGCTGTTGGATTGATTACAACTGATGGAAGTCTCTCTATCGATGGTTATCATCTTGATTTCACATCCACCGATACGCAGCTTATAAAGACTTTTAAAAAATGTTTAGGTATCAATAATAAAATCACTAAAAAATTAAGTGGCGTAGGGAATCTTTCCTTTCGTGTTCAATTTGGGAATATTATTTTGTATAAGTGGCTCCTGAAAATTGGTCTGATGCCCCACAAAACAGGAAGGCTTAAAGCTCTTAAAATTCCTAATCAATATTTTTTTGATTTCTTACGGGGTCATTTAGATGGAGATGGATATATCCGCAGACATATGGATCCAATTTATCCAAATAGTGAAAGGCTTTACATTTATTTTAATTCAGCGAGCCTTAAACATTTACAATGGCTTCGGCAAAAAATAAAATTTTTAATAAAAATTAGAGGATTTATTGAAAAGGCGGGAAGGGGAAGGGAATTTTCACTTGGTTTTGCCAAGAAAAATTCCCTAATATTATTACTTTATTTATATCCTACTAAGAACGTTCCCTGTCTTAAAAGAAAATACAAAATTATAAAAGATTTTTTATAAAAAGAATTGCCGAGGTGGCGAAATTTGGTAAACGCTATGGTTTCAGGAACCATTGGGAGAAATCCCTTGTGGGTTCAAATCCCACCTTCGGCACAGACATTTTATAGCCGAAAGGCTGTGGAGGTGCAAGTCCTCCTGCCCGCACTATGGAAAAACAATCTAATCTTCGTATTATTTTCCTCGGCGGCTTGGGAGAGATTGGTCGAAATATGATGCTCCTTGAATACGGAAGCTCGATTTTAATTATTGATATGGGACTGCGCATGCCAGAAGAAAGTATGCCCGGCGTTGATTATATTATTCCAAACATTTCTTATCTTCGGGGAAAGGAAAAAAATATTTTTGGGGTAGTTTTTACTCACGGCCATTATGACCATATCGGAGCGATTCCCTATCTAATTGAAAAAATCGGCAACCCCCCAATTTTTACTGCCGCTCTTACCAGGGAAATTATCTTAAAAAGACAAGAAGATTCTCCCAATCAACCCAAGCTCCAAATCCAAACCGTTAAAAATGGGGATAAAATTAATTTGGGACCATTTAAGATTGAATTTTTTAAACAAAACCACAATATTCCAGACAGCCTCGGCCTTTTTATTTCGAGTCCCGTTGGAAACATTCTCCACACCTCCGATTTTAAATTCGACCCAAATCCAATTTACGATACACCTACCGACTTAGAAAAATTAAAAAATTTTGGAAAAAGAGATATTTTGCTTTTAATGTCAGATTCGACCGGAGCCGAGGCAGAGGGACACTCCCTCTCTGAAAAGAAAATTATGGAAAATTTAGATGAGATTTTTAAAGAATCGAAGGGAAGAATCATTGCCGCTACCTTTGCTTCTTTAATCAATCGAATACAGCAAATTATTACTCTTTCTGAAAAGTATGGTAGAAAAGTGGCAATCGCAGGTCGCAGCATGAAAACCAATATAGAAATCTGCAAAAAATTAGGTTATATAAAATCTCAAAAGAAAACCTTAATTAAACCGGATAAAATTGCAAATCTTCCCGATGCTAAATTAACTTTTTTGTGCACCGGAGCCCAGGGAGAAGCAGAGGCGGTGTTAATGAGAATTGCCAATAAAGAATATAGATTCTTAAGAATTAAAAAGGGAGACTCGATAATCTTTTCTTCTTCAATAATTCCCGGAAACGAAAGAACGGTCCAGGTTTTAAAAGACGAACTTTATCGGCAGGGAACCAAGGTTTTTCACTATAAAATGATGGATATTCATGCCGGCGGTCACGCTCAAAAAGAAGAACTGGCCGAAATGATAAGAATCACGAACCCAAAATTTTTCCTTCCAATTCACGGCCAGTACTCGATGTTGGTGAATCATGCCGAAATTGCTAAATCCCAGGGAATCCCAGAAAAAAACATCGCCATTTGCGAAAATGGTGGAATTGTTAATTTAAGCACAAAGAAAATTTTTATAGAAAAAAGGCTGATTGAATCAAATTATGTAATGGTCGATGGTTTGGGAATAGGAGATGTGGGAAGGATAGTTTTAAGGGATCGTCAAAATTTAGCCCAAGACGGAATGTTTGTAATTGTGGCGGTAGTAGACAGAGCCACCGGTAAAGTTCGTAGTTCTCCAGACATAATATCAAGAGGGTTTGTCTATCTTAGAGAATCAAAGGAACTGCTGGCTGAAACAAGAAAAAAAATAATTGAAATTGTAAACAGGGCTGGAGGAACCGGCGGGGCAGTCAACTGGAGTTATATAAAGGACGAGATTCGAAATAAAATCGGGGATTTTCTCTACACTAAGACGCAAAGAAGACCAATGATATTACCCGTAGTAATTGAAGTATAAATTAAAACTTTACAACTTATAACTTACAACTTACAACAGTTATAGGTCATTGGTTGTTAGTTATTAAGTTGCGAAGAATTATGCGAGTTTTTAGTGGTATTAGGCCAACCGGCGAATTACATATCGGAAATTATTTAGGGGCCATCAAGCAGTGGATTGAACTTCAGAAAAACAATGAATGCATTTTCTGTATTGTTGATTTACATGCAATAACTACTCCTTTCGATCCGGCAAAGCTGCAAAAAAATATCTTTGAGGTGGCTACTGCTTATCTTGCTGTTGGTCTTGATCCGGAAAAGTGTATTTTTTTCATCCAGTCTCAGATAAAGGAACATTCAGAACTTGCTTGGCTGTTGGGCACCATTACTCCATTGGGAGAACTTCAAAGAATGACTCAATTTAAAGAAAAAGCTAAAAAGCATCCGGAATATATCAATGCCGGTCTTTTAAATTATCCTCTTTTAATGGCAGCTGACATTTTGCTTTACCAAACTGATTTGGTTCCGGTTGGCAAAGACCAACAACAACATGTGGAATTAACAAGGGAAATTGCCCGACATTTTAATGGAAAATTTGGAAAGGTCTTTAAAGAACCCAAAGTTATTTTGCCAAAAGTTGGAGAAAAAATTATGTCTTTGCAAAACCCAAAGAAAAAAATGTCAAAAACCGATGGAGACCTGCGAGGTTGTATTGACTTATTTGACACACCTGAAGAAATTCAGAAAAAAATAATGTCGGCTGTCACCGACACTGGAAAGGCAATAATTTATGACCCTCAAAAAAAACCAGGGATATCTAATCTTTTGACAATTTATTCCCTTTTCTCGGGAAAGACAATCAAAGAGCTTGAAAAAAAATTCAAAAACCGAGGATACGCCGAATTAAAGAAATCTCTGGCTGTGATTTTAATAAATTCTTTAGAGCCCTTTCGCCGAAAGAAAAAAGAATTATCTTTCAGGGAGGTTTACGTCAAAGAAATTTTAAAAAAGGGAAGAGGTCGGGCTGAGACTGTTGCCCAATCCACCATGCAAGAGGTCAGAAAACGAATGGGTTTGCAACAATAAATTTTTTAACAAAAATGTTCTTGGGAATAAATTTCAAAAAATTGGTAAACTCGTTTAAATTTGCGATTTCTGGCATAAAAATAGCATTTCAAGAAGAACAAACCTTCCGAATTGAAATTTTAATTGCAATTTTAGTGATAATTGCAATGTTTTATTTTAATCTATTGCTAATCGAAAGGATGGTCATTTTTATAATAATTTTTTTGGTATTAACGGTAGAGCTAATCAACTCATTGCTGGAAAGAATTTTAGACATTACCCTTCCTTTATTTGATATTCGGGTAAAAAAAATTAAAGACATCTCCTCGGCAATGGTTCTTTTTAGCTATTTTATAGCGATAATAATAGGAGCCTTGATATTTTTACCCTACCTCTTGACAGGTACCTAAAGTAAGTGTAAAATATATATTAAGCAATTTTAATATTTAATAGGAGGTGATTTAGATGGACTTAGAAGACGCACTGGCTGTTCAAAGAGCATTGAGAAAGAAAAGGTTCTTGGCTAATTTGGGCTTTAAAGTATTGTTGAAATATGAAAGAAAGCCGGGCTGGAATGGAGAATTACCATTTTATATGTTTAAGTGTCAAAACTGTAAATTATTAGTATGTGATTATCCCCATGGATTTGAAGAAAGACAGTATCTGTCGTGTCCAGAATGTGGAGAAAGGATTGACTTTGTAAGATTTTCTACCAAAATAAAAATGTTCTTTAGTATTTTATCCCTGCTCTTTCGACTAAGATTTAGTAGAAAATAATGGTTCAATAATAAAAAGAGGGCTACCTGGGTCCTCTTTTTCATTTAACCCGGTGTTAAAAAGCTTAGGTCTGAGAAATTAACTTGCTTAGTTCTTTTTTCTTTTTCTCCATTAATTTTTTTGTTTTAGCTTCAATTACCAATCTTAAAAGTGGCTCAGTGTGGGAAGGACGAACCAAAAACCACCAATCTTTAAAATCAACACGCAAACCATCTATTTCTAAAATTTTGCCATTAGAATAAAGATTTTTTAATTCTCGTATCTTCCTTTCTTTGTTTTCTACCTCAAAATTTATCTCCCCCGAATGGTAATATTTTCTGTAGGGCTTTATTAAATTAGAAAAACCTGCCCCTTTTTCTTTTATCTCTTTTAAGATTTTTAAAAGCACGAAAAACGGAACTTCATAAAACAAATTTTTTCCTAAATAATAATGACCGGATAATTCTCCAGCAAAAACAGCTTTTTCTCTCCTCATTTTCTCTTTAATTAGAGCGTGGCCAATTTTGTAACAAACAGGGACCCCTCCCTCTCCTGAAATTACTTCTCTCACAACATTGCTGGAACGAATATCATAGAGAATTTTTTCTCCAAATTTGTCTCTTAAAATAATTCTTGCCATCAAGGCAGTAATTAAATCCCCGGGAATCGCTCGGCCCATTTCATCAATAAAGACAATTCTATCTCCATCTCCATCCAGAGCAAAACCAAGGGTCGGTTTTTTCTTCCTTATCAGAGCTACAATATCTCCTAAATTTTGTTTTAAAAGAGGGTCAGGAACATGATTGGGAAAAGAACCGTCTGGTTGGCAATAAAGAGGATACACATTTGTTCCTGCTTTCTCAAGAATTTTAAGAGCTATTGGGCCCGCGACTCCATTTCCCGCATCAACGGCTACGTTTAGGGTCTTAAATTCATTTTTTTTCACTTTGGCCAATTTAAAAGTAAGGTTTAAGTAGGTTCTTTCAATGTTTTTCTTTATAATTTTTCCGCGAGCCCCGTTAGAAATCACATTTCTAACGGTGCTAGGAGAAAGTGTTTTTTCTTTAGAGAAGGAATGTTTGGCAAGGTGGTTTCTCATCCAAAAAATTCCAGTATTTCCCGAAAGAGGAACGGCTTTTTCTCCAGTTAGTTTCAAACCATTCCAGGGATTAGGATTGTGGGAAGCCGTAATAATTGCTCCTCCGTTATAACCAAAATAAGAAACGGCGAAATAAAGCATTGGGGTGGTAATTAAACCAAAATCAACAATATCGCATCCCTCGTCGCGAATGCCTTCAGAAAATCCCTTAAATAGAATTGGGGAAGAGGGGCGGATATCTCTGGCAATTCCAATTTTTAATTTTTTCTTTTTTTGTTTTTTTCTTAAAAAGCAAATAAAACAACGGCCTATTTGATAAGCCAATTCTTCGTCGAGGTCTTGGGGATATATCCCTCTAATGTCATATAGTCGGAAAATTTCAGGGGGAGTTTTGGTGCGGAGATTAACTTTTTTCATCTTTAAAATTTTAATTGACCTTATTGCTTTTTTATTATAACATATTTCTATGGGTTTTTCAGTAGGTATCGTTGGTCTTCCCAATGTCGGGAAATCAACTTTATTCAAAGCTTTAACCAAAAAAGAAGTTGGTATCGCACCTTTTCCCTTCACCACGATTGATCCAAACGTGGGAGTGGTGGAAGTGCCAGACCAAAAACTAGAAAAGATTGCCGAAGTAATTCGGCCCAAAAAAGTTACACCAACTTTTATTGAATTTATAGACATTGCCGGATTGGTTAGGGGGGCTCATCATGGGGAAGGTTTGGGAAATCAATTTTTAGCCCAAATTAGAGAATGCGATGCAATTTTAGAAGTAATCAGGGCCTTTGAAAAAGAAGGAATTCCCCACGTTGAAAAAGGCATAAATCCAGCGAGGGATATCGAAATTGTTAAAACCGAGCTGATAATGAAAGATTTGGAAACCGTTGAAAAAGCCCTGCCGAAATTGGAAAAGGAAGAAAAAACAGGAGACAAAAAGACAATAAAGAAATTAAATCTTTTGAAAATGCTTAGGGAAAATCTATCTGCACAAAAGCAGGTGTTAAAAATGAATTTAGGAACAGAAGATTTTTCTCTAATTAAAGAGTTTCAACTTTTAACCGCAAAACCAATTTTATATTTGTTAAATATCCGGGGAGACGATACCTCCCAGTCTAGCTTTCTCAAAGAAACCAGAGAAAGCTTTTCAAACATTAATTACATATCTTTAGATTTAAAATTTGAAGAAGAGCTTTCAGAAATGTCAGAAAAGGAAAAAATCGAGTTGGGCTTACTCTCCAAACTTGACCAATTAATTGTTGCTTGCTACAATATTCTTGATTTAATTACTTTTTATACTGTGGCGGGAGGAAATGAAGTCAGGGCCTGGACTCTTGAGGCCTCAGCCAATATTCTAAGGGCGGCAGAAAAAGTCCATTCTGATTTTAAGGAAAAATTTATTCGCGGCGAGCAAATTTCTTGGGAAAAATTAGTGGAATCTTCGGCATGGACAAAAGCCCGTGAAAAAGGATGGATTCAAACCGTAGGAAAAGAGTATGTGGTAAGGAATGGGGATGTCATCGAGTTTAAAATCTAACTCTACAACTTACAACCAACAACTAATAACTAATAACTAACAATTTGTTGTAGGTTATAAGTTATTAGTTGTAAGGTTACCTTAAGGATATGAAGTATTACGAATTAACTTATTTAGCCAAACCCGATCTTTCTGAAGAGAATTTAAATGGACTGCAGAGAAAAATAACCTCATTTTTGCAAGACGGGAGCGGGGTTTTAAATGAATTAAAAAATCCAATTAAAAAAACCTTAGCCTACACCATTAAGAAACAAAAGGCAGCTTTTTTAGTTACTTTGGGTTTTTATGGTGAAGGCGGAAAGATTTGTGATTTTGAAAAAAAATTGAAATCGGAACCAGAAATTCTTCGTTATTTAATTGTCAGCAAAAAAGAGCAAACCTTAGCCGCAACTTCCGAAATGGAGCCCGCCAGGGGACGACGGGAAGATTGGATTTCTAAAAAATTTAAAAAGGTTCCTTCTGAAATTAAGAAACCAACGGAACCAAAGGTCGAGCTTAAAGAAATTGAAAAAAAACTGGAGGAAATACTTGGCGAATAATTATATGAATTTAAATAAAGTATTTATTTTAGGAAATCTTACCAGGGATCCAGAGATTAGGGCCTTGCCTTCGGGTCAATCTGTAGCTTCTTTTGGAATGGCTACTAATCGTTTTTTTACCGACAAAAATGGACAAAAACAGCAACAAGTAGAGTACCACAACATCGTAGCTTTTGGGAAATTAGCTGAAACCGTTTCCAGTTATTTAACCAAGGGTTCTTTAGCCTTAATTGAGGGAAGGCTTCAGACAAGATCATGGCAAGACTCTTCCGGGAATAAAAGGACTCGTACTGAAATAATTGCTGAAAGAATTCAGCTGGGGCCAAAAGGATTTCGGGCTCAGGTCTCTCCCGACCAAACTCAACCAAGGGAGAGGCCTAAAGAAGATATTCCGATAATCGAAGAGGGAGAAGAGGAAATAGACGTAAAGGATATACCGTTATAATTTTAACTAATAAAAGGGTGAATTGTTATTTTTGTCAAAAAAATATTAAAGAAATTAATTACAGAGATGTCGAAACCTTGTGGAAATTTATTTCCGCATTTTACAAAATCAGGCCCAGAAGAAAAACGGGAGTCTGTACTAAACATCAGCGGAAACTATCTCGAACTATAAAAAGAGCAAGGCAAATGGGTCTATTACCATATACACCTAAGTAGATATAAGAACCTGCCTCGCTAACGCTCGGCAGAACCTTGAATCGCTATTGTATAAACATATAATCTTGAATTAAGAACCTGCCTCGCTAACGCTCGGCAGAACTCCCGCACCAGAGCAAAGCACGGTGCGGGACTAATCCCGAACCGTGTCGCCGAAGGCGACTCTGGTTCGGGGCTTGAATCGCTATTGTATAAACATATAATCTTGAATTTGGATAATAGATATTGAATAATAGTTTGAAAAAAAACAGCTTTTGGGCTGTTTTTTATCTATAATCTATTATCTAAAATCTATAATCTAACTAGACTTTTTTCATTATTTCTTCTTTTATTTTTTTTACTATTTCCGGATTTCCCCTTAAAAATTCTTTTGCAACTTCCGTTCCTTGCCCCAGTTTTGTATTTTCGTATTGAAGCCAGCTGCCAAATTTTTTTATTACTCCGTATTTTAATCCGGCATTTAAAATATCGGCAAATTTAGAAATACCCTCGTTGTAATAAATATCAAATTCAGTAGTTTTAAAAGGAGCAGCTACCTTATTTTTTACTATTTTAGCTTTGATTCTAGAACCAATAATTTCGTCTCCATGTTTTATCTGGCCAATTCTTCTCAATTCAATTCTAACCGAAGAATAAAATTTTAAAGCCAAACCCCCCGGCGTAGTTTCAGGGTTTCCAAACATAACGCCAATTTTCATTCGAATTTGGTTTAAAAAAATAACCGAAGTTTTGGTTTTAGAAACAACCCCAGACAACTTCCGAAGAGCTTGACTCATTAAACGGGCCTGGAGTCCAATGTGTTGATCTCCTATCTCTCCGGCAATTTCTACCCTAGGGGTTAAAGCGGCCACCGAATCAATAGCAATCGCATCAATCGTACCCGATCTAACCAAAGCCTCAACAATCTGTAAGGCTTGCTCTCCCGAATCCGGTTGAGAAATTAAAAGATCGTCCACATTTACTCCGATTATTTTTGCATAATCTGGATCTAAGGCATGTTCGGCATCGACGAAAGCTGCTGTCCCTCCCCCTTTTTGGGCTTCAGCTAAAATATGCAGAGCTAGGGTAGTTTTTCCGCTGGCTTCTTGACCAAAAATTTCAATCACTCTCCCTCGAGGAATTCCTCCTATCCCCAGGGCCAGGTCTAGAGAAATGGAGCCCGTTGGAATAGCTTCTACATCAGCAGGTCTCACGTCTTTCAATTTCATAATTGCTCCCTCCCCAAACTTTTGTTTAATTTCTTCTACTGTTTCTTGCAATTCCCTTTTTTCTTCGTCATCCGCCGGTTGGCGGAGCGAATTTTTTTGTTGTTTTTTCTTTACCATAACTATCTATGATAAATAAGAACCTTATTTTCTCCACATCTATTTTATAATACGCTTTTGAAAATAATAGTCAACAATAAAATTTTCATTAAGTAATTTTAAGCGAGACAAGACTGACGAGAAAAAATCTCATTCTTTATTGATCTCTATATATAAACTTCTCTGGGTTTTGCTCCCTCTCCCGGCCCCACCACTCCCCTTTCTTCTAAAGTATCAATTAATCTGGCGGCTCGAGCATAACCAATCCTTAACCTTCGCTGTAAAAGGGAAGCCGAGGCTTTTCTTGCTTCAATTACCAGTTTTTTGGCTTCTTCATACAACGGATCTTCATTATTTAAAAACTCTGGCTCCTCCAAAGCTTCAGCTAAAGATGCAGGAGTTTCAGCTTCAACCCTGCCACTTTCTAGAAAAGACGAGAGGTCTCTGCCCCTTTTTTCTCTTTTTTCTGTCCCATCTTCGTTTTGTAAAAGGAGCGGGGTATCTTTTCTTTCTTCTGATAACTTTGAATTAGAAACGATGAAGCTGACCACCTTTTTTATTTCTTTCTCCGAAACATAAGCTCCCTGTATTCTCCTCGGCTTCACTATTTCAGCAGAAATAAAAAGCATATCTCCTAATCCCAAAAGCTTTTCAGCTCCCGCTATATCAAATACCGTCCTTGAATCTACTTGAGAAGCAACCTGAAAGGCGATCCGAGAAGTAATATTGGCTTTAATTAATCCGGTAATAACTTCTACTGATGGCCTTTGGGTGGCTAAAATTAAATGAATCCCTACCGCTCTTGCCATCTGAGCCAATCTTACTACTCCCGCCTCCATTTCTCTTCCCCTGGCTGCCATTAAATCTGCCAATTCATCGACAATCAAAACAATATAAGGCATTCTTTCCAACGAATCGGGCTTTTTAAAATAGATTTGATTAAATTCGGCAACATCTCTAGCCTTGGCTTGAGATAAAATTTCAAACCTCCTTTCCATTTCTCCAATCAGCCACTTTAAGGAGTTTATTGTTTTTTGTGGATCAACAATCACCGGGCACAAAAGATGAGGAATGTCATTATAAATTGGGAATTCTACTCTTTTGGGGTCAATCAAAATCAGCTTTAAGTTTTCCGGATCATTTCTATACAAAAGGCTCAAAATAATACTATTTAAACAAATGGTTTTTCCGGTGCCGGTAGCACCGGCAACCAGAAGATGGGGCATTCGCGAAATATCGGCAAAGACCGGAAGACCAGACACGTCTCGCCCCAAACAAAAAATAAGAGAAGATCCAGAATTCTGAAAATTTGGGTGTTCTATTAATTCTCTCAATCTTACGGTGGCTCTGGTTTTATTTGGCACCTCAATTCCTACCAGAGGTCTACCGGGAATGGGAGCCTCAATTCTAATTGGATGGCTGGCTAAAGCCAAAGAAAGATCATTGCTAAGAACTGTAATTTTAGATAATTTCACTCCCTCGGCAGGTTTCAGGGCGTATTGCGTAACAGTGGGGCCAACATTCACTTCTGATATTTCTACCTGAATATCAAAATTCTGAAGGGTTCTTTTGATAATAGCTGAATTAATTTTAATATCCCCAGCAAAAGCCGCTCCACGATCCTTTTCTAATAAATCGGTGGGGGGGAACTGATAATTTAGGTTTCGGCTGGCGGATTCAATCGGTTTTATCTTAAAGTCTAAAAGAATTTGGTCTTGCTTTGCCTGGGCCTGAGATGAAGATAAATCAATCTGAGGAAAACTGGGGACTTCTTTTACTTTAAATTTTGGTCCAAATATTTTTTTAATAAAAACTGGTTTTTTTTCTGCTCCTTCGACTTCTTCGGTTTTGGATTTTTTAATAAAAACTGGTTTTCCCAGAAAACTCCAAAATAAAATTCCCGAGATTATAATTAATGCTCCGAATATAATTTTTGAAGCTAATTCCCCAAATAGTTTTAAAAAGGGCAAAGTTATAAAATAACCAACAAGACCACCTTCTTTTAAAGTTGGGTTAATTGAACCTAATAATCCCGAGATTGCCAAGATTAAAAAAATTTGAGCAAAAAATGCCGGCCTTAAACTCTTCCTGTATTTTGGATTTAAAAAAACTATTCCTCCCAAAACCAAGACTAAGGGAATTACAAAGGCAGCTTTCCCGATTAAAAAGGTCAAAATCTTCATTAAGTTCTCTCCCGCTATTCCGGCTTTATCAAAAAAACTTAAAGTAACAATAACTGCCACCAAAAATAATACTACCCCTAAAATCCATTTTCTGATTTCTTCGGATAAGGCAGAATGGAAAAATCTCTTTTCTTTTTCTCCAACCCCCTTTGTTTTATTTTTTAGATTTTTCTTTCTCATAACCCTACGAATTACGAATAATTAAAATTAGCGAGGCAACTGCTGAGGAGAACATCCGGAGGCGAGCGGCCATGGTCTCCCGACGAAGTCGGGAGGAGCGAGCCGAGGACATAAGCAGAATTTCCTCGGTGGGGAAATTCTGCGGTTCTCCGAAGCAGTTTGCCGAGCGAAATTTTAGACGGCGTGCTCCTCGAGTCAACCTTGCCGAGCGATTATTTCGCTCCCTCACTTGTAATTATACATATTTTAGTTATTTCTTAAAACCGGTACCCGCTGGTATCAATTTTCCTATAATTACATTTTCTTTCAACCCGCGAAGTTTATCTTCTTTTCCCTCGAGTGCTGCTTTGATAAGAACCTTGGCGGTTTCCTGAAAAGAAGCGGCAGATAAAAAAGAATCTGTGGTTAGGGCTACTTTAGAAATTCCAAGTAAAATTGGTTGGGCTTCTGCCAATTTTTTATTTTCTTTTTTTAATTTATGGTTTTCTTCCAAAAAATTTGATCTCTCGACAATTTCTCCTTCATCAAAAGGGCTTTGACCCCTATCTTTTATTTTCATCCGAGAAGACATCTGTCTTATTATCGTCTCCAAGTGTTTGTCATGAATTATTGCTCCTTGAGAAACATAAATTCTTTGGATTTCTCTTAAAATATAGCGCTGAACTTCTGATAGCCCGGCCGCTTGAAACAACTCTTTGAGGTCTAAATTCCCCTCGCAAAGCTGTTGACCTTTTTTGATGTTTTGGGAAACTTCTACCCAAATTGCTCTTTTAGGAGGAATTTTATATTCAACAATACCAAGTTCTTTAAGTTTATTAAGTTTTTTGAGTTTTTTAGTCTGGTCCGCCGGCTTAATTTGCTTAGTCAACTTTATTCTTATTATTCTCTCTGGTGTCACCTCCAAAACCTTCCCCTCCACTTGGGAAATTACGGCTTTGCCTCGAGGTGGTCTTACTTCAAAAATTTCTTCTACTCTCGGTAATCCTTGGGTGATATCTCCCCCTCCGGCTACTCCTCCGGTATGAAAAGTTCTCAGGGTCAATTGGGTCCCCGGTTCCCCAATAGCCTGAGCGGCGACAATTCCAACCGCCTCGCCTAATTTAATTAATTGATTGCGTCCCAAATCCCAGCCGTAACATTTTTGACATATTCCATATTTAGATTTGCAACTGATTGGACTTCTTACTCGGACTTTTTCGATTCCGGCATCTTTAATTTTATTAGCTAATTTCCAATCAATCATTTCTCCTTTCTTTACAATCATTTTACGGATTTTTGGATTCTTTATCGATTCCTGACAAATTCTGCCCACTATTTTAAAGAGTAAATTTTGGGAAATTTCTTCGGCATCTTCTTTTAAAACAACGATGCCTTCTTCATCTTTGCAATTTTCTTCAGTAATTACTATTTCATGGGCAACGTCAACCAACCTCCGAGTAAGATAGCCGGCGGTAGAAGTTCTTAAAGCAGTATCTGCCGTTCCTTTTCTTGCTCCGTGGGTAGAAATAAAATATTCCAGAACGCCCAATCCCTCTTTGTAAGAACTCTTTACCGGCAACTCAATAATTTGACCCATCGGATTGATAACCAAACCCTTCATGCCCGACATCTGAACGGGTTGTGACCAAGAACCTCTTGCCCCGGACTCAATAATGGCAAAAACCGGATTAAATGGGCCCAAGCTCTGAGGAACCAATTTTTCAATTTTAGACCTTACCCCTTGCCAAACCTCAATTACTTGATTACTTTTTTCCTCCCTGGACAAAAGCCCTTTTTTATAATGGGAATCTATCGTCTCTATCTCTTTTTCGGCTTCTCTTATTAATTTTTCTTTTTCTTTCGGAACAATTAAATCATCCATTCCCCAGGTGATTCCAGATATCGTAGAATATTCAAATCCTAATTGTTTAATCTTATCTAAAGCTTTTTGGGAAGTTTCAATGTCATAGTTTTCAATAACCTTACCAACTATTTTGTCCAATTTTTTAGAATTCATATCTTCATTAATAAAAGGGAAGCCATCGGGAAGGGTATTGTTAAATAAAATCCGACCAACCGATGTCTCAAAAATTCCCCTGGCTATCCTGACCTTAATTTTTGCCCTCAAGTCTACTACCTCTGAATCTGAGGCTAAAATTGCTTCATTTTTGGAACCAAATATTTTCCCCTCTCCTTTGGCTTCATCCTTTATTTTGCAAATCCAATAAATTCCTAACGCTATGTCTTGGGTGGGAGTTACAATCGGAGTCCCGGTAGCTGGCTTCAATAAATTAAGAGAAGATAACATTATTTCTTTAGCTTCCTGCTGGGCTTTATCTAAGAGAGGAAGATGAACCGCCATCTGATCTCCATCGAAATCAGCATTAAAAGCCTTACAAACCATTGGGTGAATTCTAATGGCTTGGCCTTCAATAAGAACTGGTTTAAATGCCTGAATTCCCAATCTATGGAGGGTGGGAGCCCTATTTAATAAAACCAGTTTATCTTTTACCACCTCTTCTAACATCCCCCAAACTTCGGGGGTCTCCTCTTCAATTAACTTGGTAGCAGCTCTAACATTATAAGCTAGTTCTCTATCTAAAATTTTTTTAATAACAAAGGGCTTAAAAAGCTCCAGGGCCATTCTCTTTGGAATCCCCACCTGATTAAATTTTAATTCCGGGCCAACTACAATTACCGATCTTGCAGAATAATCTACCCTTTTCCCTAATAAATTCTGGCGGAATCTTCCCTGTTTTCCCTTCAGCATATCAGCCAAAGACTTAAGAAGCCTTTTCCCGCCAGTGGTAGCGGTAGTAGTTTGACCCTTTCTCATACCGTTATCAATAAGAGCATCTACGGCTTCTTGGAGCATTCTTTTTTCATTTCTAACAATAACTTCAGGAGCATTAATTTCCAAGAGATAATGAAGACGATTGTTGCGATTAATTACCCGCCTGTAAAGGTCATTTAAATCTGAAGAAGCATATCTTCCTCCATCCAACTGAACCATTGGTCTCAACTCCGAAGGCAAAACCGGCAGGACCTGTAGGAACATCCACTCTGGTTTAATTCCGGCTTTTATTATTTTTTGGATTATCGTTATTCTTCTTAAAAGTTTTTTGCGCCTATCCGGAGGCGAGGCTTCCAACTGTTTTTTTAAATTTTTAGAAAGTTGTTTCCAATCGGTCTCCGCAAATATTTTTCTTAAAGTTTCAGCTCCTGTTCCTGCCTCAAAAACTTGGCCGTACTTTAAAGAAAAGGCACGATATTCAGCTTCGGAAAGAACTCTTAATGGTTTCAAACTCAAAACTTCTTCTCTTGCCCTATCTCTCGCCACTTTTAACTCCTGTAATTTGGGTTTTGGTTTTTGGGACCGGCTGCCAGTTTGGCCTTTAGTTTTGGGGCTTTGGTCTTTGCCTAATAACTTTTTCCCCTTACCCATACTGCCAGCTTTCCCTTTTTCCTTTAGACTTTTGGCTTTAACGTTATATTCTTTCTCAATCTCTTTTAAAACTTTTTGTTTGGCTTCCTCATTAGTTTGAGTTACAATGTAGCTGGCAAAATAAATTATTCTTTCTATTTGCTGCATAGGAATATCTAATAATAGTCCCATTCTAGACGGAACACCTCTTAGAAACCAGATATGAGAACAGGGAGAAGATAGGGTAATATGACCCATTCTTTCCCGTCTGACCTGGGCCTTGGTAATCTCTACTCCGCATTTATCACAAATTATGCCTTTGTAGCGAATCCCCTTGTATTTACCGCAATAGCATTCGTAGTCTTTGGAGGGACCAAAAATTCTTTCACAAAACAAACCATCTTTTTCCGGCCTTTGGGTTCTATAATTAATAGTTTCGGGTTTAGTTACTTCGCCGTGAGACCAAGATAAAATCTCCTCCGGCGAGGCTAATTTGATTTTTATTAATTGTAAGTCGGCAACATGCATTATGTTGGATTGTTAGATTGTTGGATCACTCGCTCCGCTCGCTTTGTTAGAAGGTTACCTTCCAACAATCTAACAAAGCAAAGCGGTCCAACATTCCAACTATTTCTTTTCTTCTTTTGGTTTTTCTTCCTTCATTTCTATATTTAACCCAAGAGATTTTAATTCGTTAACCAATAAATTAAATGAGGCTGGTATATTGGGATTTTGAATTTCTTCTCCTTTTAAAATCGCATTGTAAGTAGCCGCCCTGCCTATTACATCATCTGATTTTATAGTTAGCATCTCTTGCAGGATATGAGCTGCCCCATATCCTTCCAGGGCCCAAACTTCCATCTCTCCGAATCTTTGTCCTCCAAACTGAGCCTTCCCCCCTAATGGCTGTTGAGTAATTAAGGAATAGGGACCAATGGAGCGCATATGAATTTTATCTTCAACCATATGCACAAGTTTCATCATATATATAAAGCCCACTGTAATTTTTTCAGGAAAAGCAAGACCGGTTCTGCCGTCATACAAAGTAATTTTTCCTGACTCGGGGAGGCCGGCAGCTTTTAATTCTTTCTTAATATCCTTTTCGGTAGCGCCGGATAGGGCAGGAGAAACTGCGATATAGCCTAAGTTTTTGGCCGCCCATCCCAAATGAGTTTCTAAAATCTGACCAATATTCATTCTGGAAGATACTCCCAGGGGATTTAAGACGATATCCATCGGGGTACCATCTTCCATAAAGGGCATTTCTTCTTCCGTTAAAACCTTAGAAACTACTCCCTTGTTTCCGTGCCTTCCAGATAATTTATCTCCGGCGGTAATTTTTCTTAGCTGGGCTACTTCTACTCTAATCCTTTTTATTACCCCCGGTTTTAACTTGTAACCCTGAGCTCTTTCAAAAATTTTTATTCCAACCACCCTTCCTCTTTTTCCATGCTCCATTAACAAAGAGGTGTCTTTAACTTCCTTAGCTTTTTCCCCAAAAATAGCTCGTAAAAGTCTTTCTTCTGCAGTTAATTCAGCTTCCCCTTTTGGAGAAATCTTCCCGACCAAAATATTGTTTGGGCCAACCTCGGCTCCAATCCTTACTACTCCCTCCTCATCTAAATCTTTTAGTTTTTCTTCTCCAACATTGGGGATGTCAGCGGTAGTAACTTCGGGTCCCAATTTAGTTTCCCTTACATCGCAGCTAAAATCTTCCATCTGAATTGAGCTAAAAACATCATCTTTAACTAACCTTTCTGAAATAATAATGGCATCTTCAAAATTTTCTCCTCTCCAGGGCAAAAATGCTACCAAAAGATTTCGACCCAGAGCTAATCTTCCCCGATTTATTGCTCCACCATCAGTTAAAACATCTTGCCTTTTAACAACTTGGCCTTTTTTAACGCACGGTCTTTGATGAAAACAGGAATATTGATTAGTCCTAATAAAAGTTCTTAAATTATAGATCTTCTCCTGGTTTTTGGCCTTTATAGTAATATGGGCAGCATCTACTTCTTTAACAGCCCCGTCATCTGTGGCTATCAGCTCTTGACCGGAATCTCTGGCTACTTTTTCTTCCAGGCCTGTACAAACTAAAGGGGCTTCTGGTAAAATTAAGGGCACTGCCTGGCGCTGCATATTGGATCCCATTAGGGCCCGATTGGCATCATCATTTCTTAAAAAGGGAATAAGAGAAGTAGCAACAGAAATGCACTGCTCTGGAGAAACATCGATAAAATCTAGCTTATCTTTAGAAATAATGCCGGGTTCTCCTTTTATCCTGGCCTCAACTTTTTTTGGCAAAATATTATTTTTTTTATCGACCGCAATTCCCCCGGCAGCAATGTTATATCTTTCATCTTCGTAGGCATTTAAATATTGAATTTGATTAGTAATTTTCCCATTTTCTACTTTAAAATAGGGAGTTTCAATAAACCCATAAGGATTGATTCTACTAAAGGAAGCCAAGTGTCCAACTAAACCAATATTAGGTCCCTCGGGAGTTTGAATCGGACAAATTCTTCCATAATAAGAGGGCTGAACATCTCTCACTTCAAACCCCGCCCTCTCCCTGGTTAATCCTCCGGGACCGGTGGCAGATAATCTTCTTTTGTGCTCTAACTCTGCCAGAGGATTTTCATTATCCATAAATTGACACATCTGGGAAGAACTAAAAAATTCTTTAACCACTGCCATTACCGGTCTCGGATTAATCAGTTGGGCTGGAGTTAAAGTATAAATATCCAAGGTTGACATTCGGTCTTTAATAATCCTTTCCATTCTCATTAATCCTAACCTTAGTCTGTTCTGTAAGAACTCATTTAAGGCTCTAACTCTCCGATTTCCCAAATGGTCAATTTGGTCTGGCTGGGCGCCGGGAGTATTATTTAAATGAATTATCTCTTTGAGAACCGCCACAATGTCTTCGGGATGTAAAACTCTGTCCTCAACGGTAATATCTTCGTCTTTTTCGCTTTCTTGCCCCGTAGCGAACCGAAGGTTCTGCTTCGGGGTTGATTTTAATTCCGGGAGTCTCTGCCGGGTTTTCCACCTTCCAACTTTTGATAAATCGTACCTCTCAAAATTAAAAAACATATTTTTAAACAGTTCTCCGGCTGATTCCGGACTTGCCATCTCTCCCGGCCTCATCCTTCGATAAATTTCAATCCAGGCCTCGGCCTGATTTTTGGTGGAATCTTTAAATAAAGTTTGTTCGACGTATTTGAGATTGGGGTCTAAGTCCACCTCCTTAAAAAGTTCTTTTATGGTCTCGCTATTATCAATTCCCATTGCCCGCAAAAGAGTAGTTGCTGCCACCTTTCGCCGCCTGTCAATTTTAACTCCAATAAAGCCTGAGGGCTCTGTTTCAAATTCAAGCCAGGCCCCCCGGTTTGGTATAATTTTAGCTCCAAAATAATTTTTGCCCTGAGTGCTTTGGGTGGTGAAAAAAGCTCCCGGCGAACGAATTAATTGAGAGATGGCAACTCTTTCCACTCCGTTCACGACAAAAGTTCCCATTTCTGTCATTATGGGGAAGTCGGCCAAAAAAACTTCTTGTTCTTTAGCTTCCTTGGTTTTTAGATTGACCAACCTTGTTCTAACTCTCAAGGCTCCTTCATAGGAACCGTCATTTTGTTTTGCCTCCAAATCTGATTTATATTTGGGCGGATCCAGCTTGTAATCTAAAAACCATAACTCTAATTCTTTTTGAGTATAATCACGAATTGGAGATATTTCAGAAAAAAGCTCCGGTAAGTCTTTCCTTAAAAAATTTCTCCAAGCCTCAATCTGAACTTCTAATAAAAAAGGTGGAGAAAGGGTAATTTTTGATGTTGAAAAACTCTTAATTTTCTCCATTTTTAACAAATAAAAAACGCCTTAGGGTCTTTATTATTTAAGGTTTACCCGCCAAAATTTTGCAAAGCAAAATTCAGGTGGGTGAATTTCCTATTTAATTTTTGGGGAAGAAGAAAAAACAGAGGCAAAATTAAATAAAACCCGCTATTTATCAATTCGGATTGAATCAGATGTAACAAATACAATTTTAATACTTTAAAAATTTTTGTCAAGCCCCGTGGGTTTTTATGCTTTGCAAAATTCCCAACCCCAAAAAGACTGAAATTAAATTACTCCCTCCGTACGAAATCAAGGGCAAGGGGACTCCGATAACCGGCAAAATTCCCAAATTCATACCGATATTTATAAAAGCTTGGGAAACTAAAAAAGCTAAAAACCCGATAGCAAAAAGACGAGGAAAATTGCTCTGGCAGGTTCTGGCTAATTTAAAAATTCGCCAACCCAAAACCATAAAAATTATCATTAAAATTGCTATCCCAAAAAAACCAAGCTCTTCACAAATAGCGGCAAAAATAAAATCAGTTTGAGGTTCAGATAAAAAGCCGTACTGGGTTTGAGAACCCTTTCCCAATCCCCGACCAAAAATCCCGCCGGAACCAATGGCAATTTGAGCCTGGTTTTGGCTCCAGCCAGTTTTTAAGGGCTGATATTGAGGAAAAACAAAACTAATCACTCTTTCTTTTTGATAATCTTTTAGCAAAAAAGACCAGGATAAAGCAAAAATTAAAAGAAAAATCAGGCTTAAAATTAAAAAATGACGAAGGTTTATTCCGGAAATAAACAAAACGGCAATCCAGATCGCGACTAAAATCAAAACGGAACTTACGTTGGGCTGCATAAAAATTAAAATGCCGGGTACCAAAACATAAAATCCAGAAAGCAAGATATGCCGAAATCTATACATCTCAACGTGTCGCATTGAAAAATATTTAGCCAAAAGAATTATCAAAATAATTTTGGTAAATTCTATTGGGTCAACTGAAACGGGTCCCAATTTATACCAAGATTTAGTTCCCCTGATTTCCGGGGCAAAAAAGAATAAACCCAAAAGTCCTACCAGACAAAAAAGATAAAGGGCCAGAATTAAATAGGAGTTTTCTTTTAAGATTCGATAATCAAAAAAAGAGAGAAGAATCATTAAGAAAAATCCTGCCCCAAAAAAAATAATTTGCTTTTTGAAATTTAAAAAATCTCCATGAGAGGAGCTATAAATAAACAAAAGGCCAATTCCAACCAACAGCACGGCGGAAATTATTAAAATCCAATCTAATTTTTTAAGATGGGAAAACATATACTCGACACCAATACACTAATGAAACACGAATGTCACGAATGTCACGAATGCTTATTAGTGTCATTCGTGCTGATTCGTGGATTAGTGTCGGGTTTTTATCTGGTAGCTTGAATTGCTCTTTGGGTTTCCCGATAAGTCCCCTTGGAATTAATACAGAAATTTGGAGTATCATCGGGACAATCGGGACTACTGGTGGCAATATAATCAGGTTTGCAAGATGCTCCATTATCTAGGCTAAAGTAATAAAGCCCAGAAGGAGTATCGGTAGCATTTTCTCCCTCATTTAAAACCTTCTCTATACCGGAATCGGCCACAGAAAAAGCCATTACCGAATCTTCCATTTCACCCACCATTCTAATTTGAATCAATAAAATGGTGCTCAAGCCTAAAACGATAGACAATAAAACTACCATTACCAAAATAGCTAAATATAGAGAAACACCCTTGTTCATAAGATTAAAAATTAAAAACAAAAAATTAAAAACAAAAACATAAAAACATAAAAATCATCTTTTTTTCCCTTTCATAATCGGAATACTGGAAGCAAAGCTATATTTGTTTTTTTATTTTTCATCTTTATTTTTGGTCTTTGGTCTTTAATCTTTAATCTATTCTGTGGTATCTAAATTTCTTTGGGAAATTGTAGTTTGAATTTTTATCCTGGGCTGCTCTTCTGGTTTCACTCCTCCTCCTTTTCCCTTGATATCAAAAAATATTGTCACCCTGGGTTGTTCATAATCTCCTTGATCCCAGGAATTAGCTGGCCCAATGTTGAATGAAACCACTTCTAATCTGTCTGAAGTTAAATCTATCCAGGATCCAAAATCATCTTTGCTGGCAGTGGTAGATTTTCCCTCTTGAAGCCGCTTGGTGCTGGTATCCAGACGAAATTCCTGACACTTATTTCGGTAGTTTAGAAATCTTATTCCGTTTCCGCTCAGGGTTTTCAAATAATTTAAGTTGGCGGTCTCAAGGCAAGAACCAGAACTATCTTTCTTTGCCATCCTTAAAGCTCTTGACATATATTCCATTACGTAGCTGGTTTGATTTAAAAGCTGTTGAGAGGCCAAATCTCTAGCCTGGCTTCGAACCACATAAGCGAAAATCCCCACCACCGCTCCCATCACCAATGACAGTAAGGTTATTGCCACCAATAATTCAATTAAGGTAAGACCCTTATTTTTCATAGTTTATTCTTCGTACCAATTATATATTTTTTCTTCGGCAGAAACCGAATGAGACCTTCCGCGCTCTGACCAACTCACGGTGGATGAAACATAAATAATACCATCAGCACCAACAGTACTGGTGCAAATTTGAATTTCTCTTATGAAAGGAGTAGTGGTACCGGAAGAATAACTATAAAAATCATTACTATCAATATTCAGGTAATTCCCTCCATATGCAGAAAGAGTATTGGTAGAATTATAATCTGCTTGGTAGTGACCGGTGCCAAGATTATCATTCCAAGAACTTCCTTCCAACCAATTGCCGTCCCTGATATTTTTGACAATTTCTATCCCCTCCTGGGCCAGATAGGAAGCAGTAAATCGAGAAACAGAAATCGAGGTATATTCGGTAAAATGAGAAATAAACGCAAAAACTCCCAGCACCCCTACCGTAAGGATAGAAATCGCCATGATTACTTCGATGATAGTAAACCCGCCAAAGTTTTTCTTCGAAAAATTTAGGCGGGTAAAACCGTTTTTCATTTTGCTTCGCAAAATCATGGTATTGTTTATTCGGTGGTAATTAAACCGCTGCTATTTACTGAAATAGTCTTGGTTTTGTTTGGGTCAGTTTCCAGTTGAAGAGTAATGGTGCTGGAACTGGAAGAAAAATTATTAATCCAGATGGTTGGATCGGGGGGCTCAAAAACAATATTCAAAGTATCTGTTGAAATGCCGTCAATCTTTAAATCGTTTATTTTTACATTTGACTCAAAAGAAACCATCTCAACCAAAGTATCGGTTGCGCTTTCCCATCGGTAATTACCGTCTTCATCGGCAAACAACTTATAAGAATACTGAAAAGAAACTTTATTAAGATAAACGCCGTAGCCTTCGGGCAAAGACCCGCTTATTTCTTTCATTGCCACTGCGTTTCCCTGAACTTTTCTTATGTCCTGGGCCAATTTATTGGCAGATCTTTGCAAGGCAAACTCCCTCCCAATACTAGGATAATTGGCTAAAATAAAGCCGGTCAAAATTGAAATAATAACAGCCACTACTAAAAGTTCGATTAAAGTGAACCCGCCAAAATTTTTCTTTGAAAAATTTAGGTGGGTAAACCCATTTTTCATAAAAACAAATTAATATACCAATTGATTAAATTTTCCCCAAAAAACAGGGCTAAAAAGGTCCCGGTTACCAAAAATGGCCCAAAAGGAACTTCGCTCGATAGCTTTTTTTTACCCAAAATTATTAGTTCTAATCCTATTATAGCACCAATTAAAAAAGCTAAAAATAAAGCGGCTAAAATATTGGGGAAACCAAGAAATAGCCCCATAAAAAAAGCTAATTTGACATCCCCGAATCCCAACCATTTACCTCGCGACAAAAGACAAATTAAGAAAAAAAACATTGCGGCCCCCAGGGCACTCAAAATTAGAAAATAGAAATTAGCTGTCTGAAAGTGGAAATTAGTACCAAAATGCAACCCTTTGGGAGGTCCGTCTGCGGACGTCCAGGGAAATTGGATATTAGATATTATTTGGTATAAAAATACGATACCTGTGGCGGGATAAATTACTTTATCGGGAATAATATAATGCTTTAAATCATAGACAAAAATAATTATCAGAAAACAGGAAATCACCAATAAATAGAAAAGATAGCAGGGGTTGAACCCCTGCAAGTTTTGGAAAATAAAAATTGAAAGAAACAGCAAGCCGGTTGTTGTTTCTACCAGGGGGTACTGTAAAGAAATCTTTTGATGGCAGTATCGGCATCTCCCTTTTAAAATTATAAAGCTTAAAATCGGAATTAGGTCTTTCCAGCTCAATCTGTGTTTGCAATGAGGACAATGAGAAAAACCCTTCAGAGAGCTTTCTTTAATATGGAGGCGATAAATAATACAATTTAAAAAAGAACCAGCACAAAGACCAAATAGAAAATAGAAAATAGAAAATAGAAAATAGAAACTCATTGATTCATTATCTCATAATTTCTCCCAAAATTAAAACCCGCCCAAATTTTATTTTGTAAAATTTTGGCGGGTAAACCAAAATTTTCTGCCGAACAATACTCTATTCAAAGTCCTCCTTTGAAATTCTCAATTATTTTAAATCAACCCTTATACTCTAACCAAGATTATAAACAGTCCGTACCTGCTTCGCAAGCAGCTCCACTGGTAGCCCAGGCTCTTCCAGCTGAATCTGTACAGTAATAACTATTGACCCCGCCGCTTTCTAACCAGGCCCCATAACACCATGCAGTAGTGCTGGTAGCACAATCGGTACGAGTAGCCTGAGTGGCGCCAGAAGAAGCATTACTGCTGACGTCAACTTGGATAATCGTTAATTGAGTACCGTAAGTAGCGTGTGCAGTATTAACAGAAGTAGCGTTAGCACACACAGCATCATAATCTCCATCGGTATCATAAATCATTTCAGCAATACTTCGAATCTGTGATATATCTCCTTTAACCCTGGCATCTTTGGCTTTAGCTGTTGCTCCGCTCATTGAAACCATAACAATGGAAACCAAAATTCCGATAATGGCAATGACCACCAATAATTCAATTAAAGTAAAACCCCGCACCTTTTTGTCTTTCAAAATCTTCATAGGTTTTTGTTTTATCCCCTCATCCTTTTTTCTAAAAAGGTGCGGGGTAAAACCTTTATTTTTCATAACTTATAACTTACAACTAATAACTTAATTCAAGATTATATGTTTACCCCGTTAAATAATTTGCTTCGCAAATTACGCCGGAGGCGTATTTAACGGGGTGAATACCTTAGCGAATCAAGGTTCTGCCGAGCGTAGCGAGGCAGGTTCTTATAACTGTTGTTAGTTGTTAGTTGTTAGTTGTTAGTTTCGACCTTTTTCATTATACCACAAATAAATAAAGTCAACCTGTGGATAAATAAATTTGTTCTTATGTTTTTATAAACCGCCGGCAGAGATTTGGTATAGGGGAATAACTACCGCTGCCATTAATAATCCCACCATTCCTCCCAAAACTAAAATCAAAATTGGCTCTAAAATATTCACCAAATTCTCGGTAGTTCGATTTATTTCTTCTTCGTAGAAATTGGCTATGGTCATTACGGTTTTATCAATGTGTCCGGTTTTTTCTCCAACCAAACTCATCTGACAAAATAATGAAGTAAAAAATCCAGGATAACTGGCAAAAACTGCCGTAATTGACTCTCCTTTGGTTACCCGGTCTCTGGCCTCAAAAATAATTTTCTGATAAACATTGTTTCCCACTATTCTCCCTGATACCTCTAAGGCCTGACTAATAGGGAGACCGCCAGAAATTAAAGTAGAAAGATTTTCAGCGAATCTGGCTAAATAAAGCTTTTTTAAAAAACCCCCTACCCCGGGTATTTTTAAATAAAGATTGTCAAAAACCGCCTTTCCCTCTAGGGTTTTTGAGTATCGCCAACCTCCAGCCGCCAGAGCTGTAACCAAAATTAATCCAACCCACCACCAATTCCGCATAAAATAAGACAACCCGATTGCTACTTTGGTAATGGCCGGAGGTTCTACTTTCGACCCTTCTAAAACTGCTATTAGCTGAGGCATAATAAAAACGGTCATCAAAACAAAAACTCCAATCGTTGCCACAACAACCAGGGCAGGATAAATCATTGCTCCCTTTAACCTGGAACGAAGATTGTATTCTCTTTCTAAGTGGTCGGCTAAATAGACTAGAGATTTCCCCATGGTTCCAGAAACTTCCCCCGCTTTTACTACCGAAACATAAAAGTCCGAAAAAAGTTCTGGAAAACGAGAAAGAGCCTTTGAAAAAGTACTTCCTCCTTCTACCGTCTGGGCTAACTCTAAAATTTTTTCTTTAAACTTAGCTTTTTTAATCTGCTCCGCTATCGCTGTTAATGCCTCGGATAAAGGAACTCCGGATGTAAACATCACTGACAGTTGCCGGGAAAACATCACCAAATCTGTAGCTGAAACTCTTTCAAATAATTTAATTTGTCTTGCCCAAATTGGAGCAGCTTCGGTTGATTCAATGCCGGTTACATATAATTGGTTGGATTTTAAAACACCCACCGCTACTTCTTTTGAAGAAGCCTCGATTATTCCAGTTTGAATTCTTCCCTCTTTGGTTCTGGCCCAATATTTAAACTTCATAAACCTACGAATTACGAATTATAAAAAATAGGGAGCGAGGCAACTGCTGAGGAGAACATCCGGAGCGAGTTTGCTTGGTTCGCCGATGAAATCGGCGAAAACTTGCGAGGACTAAGCGAGCTTCTCGCTGGAAGAAGCGAGCGGTTCTCCGAAGCAGTTGCCGAGCGGTTATCTTTTTATAAGATTTTCCAATTCAATAAGATTTAAAGAATAATTCCTGGCATCCTCTAAGCTAATTTTTTTATCTTTTACCAGATTAGCCAGGGATCGATTTAAAGAAATCATTCCTAATTCCGTTGAAGTATCAATTACCAAGGGGATTTCGTGGATTTTATTCTCTCGAATTAGATTAGCTATGGCCGGTGTTTGAAGCATTACTTCGCAGGCAGGAATTAAACCTCCTTTAATTCTGGGAATAAGTCGTTGGGAAACCACGCCCAATAAACTGCCTGACAATTGAGCTCGAATTTGATCTTGTTGTCCTGGGGGAAAACTATCGACAATCCGGTGGACAGTTTGAGCTGCGGAATTGGTATGCAAGGTAGCAAAAACCAGGTGCCCGGTTTCGGCTGCCGTAATGGCAGTAGCCATAGTTACCGGGTCCCTCATCTCTCCAACCATAATCACGTCCGGGTCCTGACGAAAGGTAGATTTTAAAGCCCTAGCAAAACTAAGGGTATCGGAGTAAACTTCCCTTTGGTCAACAATCGATTTGTCGTCTTTAAAAATATACTCAATTGGATCTTCAATAGTAATAATGTGAGAAAACCTGGTATGATTAATTTCGTCTATTAAAGCGGCCAAAGTTGTAGACTTTCCCTGACCAGAAGGACCGGTTATTAAAACAAACCCTTGTTTGCTTTTGGTAAATTGATGCAAAATGGGGGGAAGACTTAACTCGGCAATAGTCTGAATCTTGTTTGGAATTAATCTCAGGGCAACCGCAATATTACCCATTTCAAGGAAAGCATTCACTCTGAATCTGGCTTCCTTTCCAAGACTATAAGAGAAATCGATTTCTTTTTTTTGCAAAAATCTTTCTCTTTGATCTTCTTTCATTAGAGCAAAGGCTAACCCTCGAGTGTCCTCGCCTGATAATATTTCTTCTTTAATCAAAGGAGTCAATTGACCATGAATTCTTAGTATGGGAGGATGGCTATCTGAAAGATGAAGATCGGACGCTTTTTTTTCAGAGACTGTAAATAATAGTTTTTGGAGTTTTTGTTGATAATCCATTGGTAACAGGGAGTTAGGTCGCGGCACGCCTCGCTTCGCTCGGCTAACACCGCTCCTTAGACCCCGCACCTTTTTTTCTGAAGGCTTGCGGTAACAAATAATCAAAACCGATAGGCGGCTTCGCCTTATATCCTTCCATAACCCCAAGCTTTTACTGAAAAAGGTGCGGGGCTCCCGACCCCTCTCCGATTTGGGATGACTTATTTTTGATTTACTTTGTTACTCTTATTATCTCTTCAATGGTAGTTCTCCCATCTAATACTTTAAACATTCCATCTTGACGCATGGTAATTCTTCCCTGCCTTTTGGCTTCTTTTTCGATTTCTGCCTCCGAAAGTGTCTGTAAAATTAATTGACCTAACTCTGGGGTCATGGTTAATACTTCAAAAATACCGGCCTGATCGACAAAACCAGTGTTATCACATTTTTTGCATCCTCCGGCCCCATAAATATATAAAGGAGAAGGTACCTCTACTTTTTGCCGAATTGATTCAGGCATTGCCTCCACCTCTTTTAAAATTAAATTTCGAACTTCTGGACTGGCTTTTATTCTTTTTTTGCAGTCAGGGCATAGTATCCTTATCAATCTCTGAGCAATGGCAATATTTAGAGTGGGAGGAATTAAAAATGGTTCTACTCCCATGTCCACCAACCTCGGTATTACTCCCACCGCATTGTTAGTATGTAGACTAGATAAAACTAAATGCCCGGTTAAAGCAGAGTGAATAGCTAGGGAAGCAGTTTCTTCATCTCTAATTTCTCCTACCATAATAATGTCCGGGTCTTGCCGCATAATATGCCTGAGGCCTTCAGCAAAAGTATATCCGATGTCGGGCCTAACCTGAGATTGATTTACTCCCTCCATATAATACTCTATTGGATCTTCTAAGGTCATTACGTTTACTTCCTCCTTGTTTAAAATTCGCAAGATTGCATAGAGAGTGGTGGTCTTGCCGGAACCGGTGGGACCGGTAGCTAAAATCATTCCAAAGGGCTTTTGAATTGAATCTTTTATTGCTTCAAAATTTCTGCCCTCCAGTCCCAATCTCTCAAAGGGCCTAAAACCTTTTTCTGGATCCAAAATCCTAATTGCCACTTTTTCTCCGGCCGAAGTGGGAAAGGTAGAAACCCGAAAATCAATTCTTCTCCCCGCCATTTTAGCACTAAATCTCCCATCCTGGGGAATTCTAGTTTCGTCAATTTTTAATTCGGAGAGGATTTTAACCCTAGCTACTACCGAAGGATGAACGGTAATTGGTAAAAATAAGGAGGAGTAAAGTCGGCCTAAGGTTCGATATCGAACTCTTAATTTAGTTTTAGTTGGTTCAATATGAATATCTGAAGCCCCTCCGTCTACGGCGTGCCTGAGCATTACCGCTACTATTTTGCTAATCGGGGCACGTTCGGCCATTCTTTTCACCTCCTCTCCTCCAATTGCCTTTTTTGGTTTTTCTACCTCCAGTTCTCCTAAGGCCTCAACCACCTCTTCTTTTAAACCCCGGTATTTCCTTAGAAGCTTTTCAAAATTACTTAAACTAATTAAATAAATTTTGTAGGAAAACTTGGCCTGGCGGGCTAAAAATTTTAAAGCTTCTTTGGTTTTTAGATCCTCCGGGTAAACCATTCCCACTTCCAAAATATTAGCTTTTTTTTCGAGGGGAATCATTTGATAGTACCTGGCGGAATCCTCCGGAATTAATTCCAACACCAGCAAGGAAACATCTTCGGGATAAACTACCCTTGAGGGAATTTTTAGTTCTTTGCTTTTTAAGTCAAGTAAAAAATCCTCTGAAACTATCTTTTTTTCTAAAATTACCTCCTCTTCTCTTTTGTGGGTGGTTTTTATGATTTTTTCTAATTCGGTGGCTTGAGCTCTGGTTAGTTTTTTTAATTGAACCAGTCTATCGAGTAAAGAGGCCATCCTTGCGTAACTTAACAACCAACAACCTTACAACTAATAACTGTTGTAAGTTATCGGTTATAAGTTATTAAGTTAATGTTTAATAGGGTAAAAAGGGATTTTCTCTGCCTGGTTTTTCGGTTAAAGGGGGAATTTCTGTTAAGGGTTGAAGTGTTTCTATCCGAGGGTCAGAAATGGTTTGCCAATTTATCTTCGGGGCTTGGGGCTTGGGAATTTCTAAAAACAAAGAGACGGGCTTTTGTCTTAATAGAACAATTCCGGCTATTAATCCTCCTATTACCAGAACGATGGCAACAATTAAAATCAATTTTTTTTCCTTTTTTTGATATACTCCGAAAGTAATAGCCATAAACCTACGAATTACGAATTAATAGAGAGGGAATCAACTTTCGGGACAGGGGCCCGCCTTCGGCGGGAGGGCGGTGGGTGGGTTGGAGTCCGCAGGCAAAATTGCTTGGTTCCCGACGAAGTCGGGAAATTTTGCCGAGGACCTGAGCGAGCTCGTCGCTGGAACGAGCGAGCGTGTACCGAAAGTTGTATTCCCGAGCGGTTATCTTTTAATAAGAATATGTTTTTATTGAAACTGTAAAAGAAATACTCTCTTCTGCCGACTTCAGAGAAGTGAAACTAAAATTCTCTACCTCTATTAATTTTGCCGACTTTTCTAAAGCAGAGAGAAAATTCTTAAAATTAGAAAAGCTGCCAGAAAGAGAAAGAGAGAAAGAACGCTCTTGAATGGCTCCAGTTTTTTGAATGGGACCTTCACCAATCTGGCTTAAAATCATCCCCGACTGAGAAGCAATTCTTTGTAAATTTGCAAAAAAGGCTGGAAGAGAAAAATCAGCTGGGAGAGCATAATCTATCTTGGAAAGAGCGACCTCATATTTGCTTAATTTTGAATCGATTTCTTTAAGTTCGGCGAAATATTGCTGGTGATATGAAAGCTCGATTTTTTTCTTTTCGACCCCTAATTTCAAAACTTTATAATCTTGATATTTTGGCCACACTACTCCTATCCCCAACCCCAGGGCTACTATAAAACAAATAATGCTAATAATGGTTCGATTCATATTTTTTTAATTCAAGATTATATATCTACACAATAGCGAATCAAGGTTCTGCCGAGCGCCAGCGAGGCAGGTTCTTAATTCAAGATTATATATCTACACAATAGCGAATCAAGGTTCTGCCGAGCGCCAGCGAGGCAGGTTCTTATTTAAATTTAAAAATCTCGGGACCCAGGGTGAGGCTTAACCCAAAATTAATTTTTCCCTCTTTACCAATTGAAATCCCAGACAGTTTCATCTCTTTAATAAGTTTCTCTGCTTTTAGAATTAGGAGTTGCTGGTGTAGGGTTTCATAGCTCTCGGCCTCTCCCGGAATTTCAATTTTAAAATCCTCTCCACTTTTGGAAAAATTAAGACTTAGAAACCGAACCCTGGGATGACAAATGCTTCCCAGAAAAGAAAAAACATTAGAATCGATTCTATGACCGTCTAAGAGTGCAGAAAAATCATTAATTTTTGTCTCTTTTTCTGTAAGTTTCTGCTTCAGAGCTGACTCTTTAGGAGTTTTAACCTTTGAAATCTGCTCCTCCAAACTTTTGATGTTTTGGGTATCTTTCTTGTAGAGATAATTTAAACCAAAGTAAGCTCCAATTACTATTATTATTAGGGTTATTCCTAAATAAAATAATATCTCTAACCATAGAGGTCTTTTGGGCGCTGGTTTTGGAATAATCTCGACCATAAAAATTGGTGCTTCGGTACTTAAGTTCTTAAGCACTTAAGCACTTATTAGCTTATTGTATTCCCCTCAAGGCTATTCCTACCGATACCGCATAGAGGGGTCCCATTTCCCCTAAATTTTTGCTTAAAACGGGCGGGGAAATTAATCCGGAAAAGGGATCGGCAATTTCTACCTTTTTATTAACCTGCCCAAATTTTTCCTTGGGAAATTTAGGTAGGTTAATGTTTTCAGCAAAGTACTCTTTTAAACCGGGCAACAAAGCAGATCCTCCTGCCAAAATTAAATTTTCAACCTCTTTTCGCTCGGTTTCTGAAAACTCGCTACAGATCTGTTCCGTCTCTTTTAAAATTAAATTTAAAGTCGGCAATAGCCCCTCTCTGACGGATTTTACCCCCAAAATTCCGTTTTCTATTTTGAGCTTTTCTGCCCTTTCCCACTCAACATTTAGCAGTCCTGCCAAAGCTTCTGTCAATCTCTTCCCCCCGGTATCAAAACTATGAGATGATTTTAATATTTTTTTATCAACAATACTGCAGGTAGTGCTTTCTGCTCCAATGTCTACTAATGCCGTGGTCAGATCGCTTTTAATAAGGCTTCTTATTAATCCGAAGACCTCGGCTTCCAATGCCTCTAAGTTTAATTTAGCCAAAGAAGCAATTTCTCGATATCTATTTACAATCTCATTGGGAACTGCTACCAGTAAAATCTCAAGAGGTACTCCTTGTTTTTCAAAACCCTCAACTACTTGCCAATCCAGAGTAACTTTAGTTAGGGGTAAGGGAATATGAAGGGGGGCTTCGTATTTAACCGCCTCGGGAATTTCTTCTTTTGTCATGGCGGGCAATGTAAAAGTAGTAAAAAAACTGGAATAGTCGGGAAGAGAGAAAACTGCAGTCCTTGTTTTTATTTTAGCCTCGGCTATAATTGCTCCAATTACATTGGCCACCTCTTCAATCTCCGCCGTTATGATGCTCGCTTTAAAATCAGGGTAAATATCGCTAACTTTAATCTCGCCGTAATTGCTTAATTCTTTATCCTTGCCCCTTTTCCTGATTTCAACCATTTTAATGTAAGAGGTACCTATATCTATCCCCAAACATTCTTTGGGAACTTTTTTAAATGGGGTCCAAAGCATGCCAATGGTTTTCCCCACCCCTATCTCATTTCATTATATTATTGTATAACATAAAAATGAAAATAGGAATGTGGAAAACTTTTAACAATACTATTTTATGAAAAATATTTTGATTTCGACGAAAAACTTTATTTTGGATACCCTCTTTCCACCCAGGTGCCTTAATTGCCAAGGGGAAGGAAGCTATCTCTGTGACGACTGTCAAAGTCTAATTGAAATTTTAGAAAGTTTGTATTGTCCGGTTTGCGGTCAAAAACTATCTGCGCCATTAGACCCCGTTAGAGATAAATTTCTAACGGGGTTAGATAGCAAACATCTAAGGGAATCTACTTTTAATTATACCAGATTCGGAGTGTGTAAAAAATGCAAAAATAAAACTAAATTAAATGGAGTTTTTGCGGCTACCAGTTATCAAAACCTGTTAGTAAAAAAACTAATTATTCAACTTAAATACGATCCATTAATTAAAGAACTGGCAAAACCTTTGGCTAATTTAATTATAACCCATTTTCAGTTATTGACCCAGCACCTTTTTTCAAAAGGTGCTGGGTTGAACCAGAAATTTGTCCCATGCCCAAATGAACTTGACGGGGGCTTTACCCACGAAAATTTTGCAAAGCAAAACTTAGGCGGGTTTACTTTAATTCCTGTTCCCTTACACCGAAGCAAACTAAAACAACGAGGATTTAATCAAGCCGAAGAAATTAGTAAGGAATTGTCTAAAAATTTGAAATTGCCAGTAGCGGTTAATGTTTTAATTAAAACAAAGAAAACTCTGCCCCAGACCGAGCTCTCTCTAAAATCCAGAAAAGAAAATATAAAAGGGGTGTTTTTGGTAAACCCCGTTAGAGGTCCGTCCTGTTTACGACAGAATGGTAGACGCCTTTGGCGTCTTACCTCTAACGGGGTAAAGAACGAAAATGAAATTAAAAATTTCACCCCCACACTAAATTTTGGTGTGGGGGCAAGTAAAATTTTACTAGTAGACGATGTTTATACCACCGGCTCCACTCTGGAAGAATGCGCCCGAGTTTTAAAAGAAGCGGGGGCAAAAGAAATTTGGGGAGTAGTGGTAGCCAGAGAGGAATATAATTTCTAATTTCTTTAAAAACCTCAAGCTAAAAATAAAAATTGCCCGGCGATGGGCGTTTTTAGGCATCTTGGCCTCTCGATAAAAAATGCTGACTGCGGCGGGAGTAGGATTCGAACCTACGGTACCATTTCTGGTACACTTGTTTTCAAGACAAGCCTGTTAAACCAATCTCCAGCATCCCGCCAATTAATTTATAAAGTTTTAATATCGCAAAACTCAGAAAGAACCTCTTTTGTCTTTTGAAGGTTTTTCTCTTCTACTAATAAATAGTCTGTTTCGTAAGTAGAAATATATAAAATACTAATTTGAGCTTCGGCCAACGGTTTTGACAAAGAAGCAACGATTCCGGTTAAAGAAAAACCAAGAGGACCTTTAACCTTAAAAGCTCTCCAATTTTTTTCTGCCATCACATCAGGGGGAATATTTTCTTGAAGGCAAACAATGGAAAGTTCGTCTAAGGTCCTGGTTATGGAATAAAAACCTTTAGATTTTTCTGCCCATTCTGGAATAGGACTATTTTTCGAAAAATGACAAATACCTAATTCCTTTGGCAGAATAAAAAGGGTAAATTTTTTTATTTTCATGATTTTTTTATTTTATTAATTAAATTTCTGATTTTATAGAAATTTCAACCTTTGATGAATTTTTCGCTTGCTGGCGGAGGAGGTGGGACTCGAACCCACAAACCGCTTTTTACACGGTTACAGTTTAGCAAACTGCTGGCTTGCCAATTCGCCGCACTCCTCCCAATGTTTCCATTTTACCGATTTAAATCAATTAAGTCAACTTGAAATATCGGAATTTTATTTGTGCATTCGTACAGAATGTGCTATAATTTAAAAATCAATCAGTTCAATTAAATGCGGGGGAAATTTTATACACAAAAAGATAAAGAAAAAGTAAAACAGTTATTATTAAACGGTAAAAGCTACAGCGAAATAGGAAAACTTTTGAGCGTACCGAAAAGTACTATAAGTACCTGGTTTGGGAAAACCTTAAAGAGACCAATAGATAAACAGGCTAGGCTGGAACATTTTGCCAGGATACATAAACTAGCCTCTATTGCCCTAAAAAAGAAGTGGGAAAGAAAACGAAAAGAAGAAACTCAGTTAATAAAAGCAAAAATAAAAAAAGAATTAGGAGATTATCCCTTCGATAACATAGGTTTTTATAAATCATTACTCGCAATGTTATATTGGGCCGAAGGAAGCAGATCTGGGAAAGTATCTGGAACAAAACTTGCTAACACTGATCCTAGTCTATCAAAACTATATGTAACATTACTTAGAGGATGCTATAATATTGATGAAACTAAATTCAAAATAGGATTATACATCCATTATTATCACTCAATAAAAAAAGTTAAAAACTTTTGGTCAAAAACGCTTAATATACCGATTGCACAGTTTAATAAAGTTTATATAAAAAAACGAAGTAAAACAAAAAGATTTAAGAAAAATTTCGCAGGAATTTGTTTTATTTATTATGGAGATAGCAATATAAGAAAAGAATTAATAGAAATTGGTTCTTCTTTACAAAAACTTATAACACAAGATGCGCCCGTAGCTCAATGGATCGAGCATTTGGCTGCGGACCAAAAGGTTGCAGGTTCGAGTCCTGCCGGGCGCACAAATGCCTCAAGGTTATATCGAGGCAAATTTTTTAACTCATGAATCTCTCTACTCCTATTGAGGAAATTCCTCGGGTTAGTCCTCAATATCAAAAAAGATTAAAAAAATTTGGAATAAAAACAGTCCAAGGTCTTTTATTTCATTTTCCTCATCGTTATGAGGATTTTTCAAATATAATTCCCATTTCTCAAATAAAAAATAATCAAAGCTGTTGTATTCAGGGGAAAATTTTAGAAATCCGAAATAGCAGAACCTGGAAAAAAAGAATGATTCTAACTCAAGCATTGGTTCAAGACTACAACCCACCCGCCGCATCCTCCCAGCCCTCGCTTCGCTCGGGCTGGGCCCCTGAAACCCGGGCAGTAAAAGTAATCTGGTTTAACCAACCTTATTTAATAAAAATTCTAAAACCTGGGGATATAATTTCTTTAGCCGGGAAAACTAATATGGGAGAAGACGGTTTATATTTATCTAATCCGGCCTACGAGAAAATATCTAATATCCAATATCCAATATCCAGTTTAACTCATACCGGCCGAATTGTACCGGTCTATCCCGAAACAGAAGGATTGTCTTCCAGGTGGTTTAGATTTATTATTCGACCTCTTTTGGTTCAATTAAAAGACAAACTCCCCGATCCCCTACCAGAGAAAATAAGAAAAGAATTCAAGTTGCTCCCAATTTCTCAAGCCCTTTGGCAAATTCATTTTCCAACCTCGTTAAACTTAGCCAAACAGGCCCAGGAAAGATTTTCTTTTGAAGAACTTTTTTTTATTGAATTGGCGGTCTTGAAACAAAGAATGAAGATTGGAAGCCTAAAAGCCCAATCCATTCCCTTAAACCTAAAAGCTTTACAGAGATTTACCAAGTCTCTTCCATTTAAACTAACCGATGCCCAAAAAAAATCTGCCTGGCAGATTTTAAAGGATCTAGAAAAACCAAAACCAATGAATAGACTTTTAGAGGGAGATGTTGGTTCTGGAAAAACAGTAGTGGCTACCCTGGCCATCTTAAACGTGATTAAAGCAAGACACCAGGTTGCCTTTATGGCTCCGACCGAGATTTTAGCCAAACAACATTTCAAAACTGCATGGGAACTTTTGAAAAATTTTAATTTAAATATCGGTCTCCTAACCGGGAAAGAAGACAAGTTTTTTTCAAAAAAACTAAAAAATGAAATGGTAGAAATTTCTCGAAAAAAAATTTTGGAAAAAACAAAAAATGGAGAAATTGATGTTTTAATTGGAACTCACGCCCTAATTCAGGATCAGGTTAGATTTAAAAATTTAGCCTTGGTCATAGTGGATGAACAACATCGATTCGGAGTTGAACAGAGGGCAAAGTTAATTCAAAATTCAAAATTGTCCCGATTCTATCGAGGATCCCGCCAAGCGGGAAAAATTGAAAATTACCCTATCCCCCACCTTCTGTCGATGACGGCTACTCCCATCCCTCGAACCTTAGCTCTGACTATTTATGGAGACCTGGATTTATCTATTATCAACGAACTACCAAAGGGAAGAAAGAAAATAATTACCAGAGTAATTTCTCCCGAAGACAGAAACAACGCTTATAATTTTATAAAAAAGCAGGTTAAGTCAGGGAGACAAGTTTTTGTAATCTGTCCCAGGATAGAGCCAACTAATAACAAACAACTAACAATTAACAACAAAAATATATTGGGTTGGGCCGAGGCAAAAGCAGTGAAAGAGGAATATGAAAAATTGTCTAAACAAGTTTTCCCCGATTTAAAAGTGGGAATGTTACACGGAAAATTGGGAACCAAAGAAAAAGAAAAAATAATGAGGGATTTTAAAAACAAAAAAATTGACATTTTGGTTTCTACCTCAGTAATTGAGGTTGGAATAGATGTTCCCAATACCACGGTAATGATGATTGAGGGAACAGAAAGATTTGGACTATCTCAACTTCACCAATTCCGGGGAAGGGTGGGAAGATCAAAGTATCAATCTTTTTGTTTTTTATTTACCGATTCGCCAGCCCAAAAAACCAAACAGAGGCTGAAAGCTCTAATTGACTGCGAAGACGGATTCGCCTTAGCCGAAAAAGACTTAAAAATAAGGGGACCGGGAGATTTTATGGGCCACAGACAGTGGGGAATCCCAGATTTGGTTATGAATTCTTTAAAAGATGTATTTTTAGTTGAAAAAACCCGCCAATCTGCAAAAGAAATTTTGGAGGAAGATCCGGAATTAAAAAAATATCCCCTACTGCAAAGACAATTAGAGAAATTTCAAGAAAGAATACATTTGGAGTAATCTTTATTATTTTCCCTATTTTAGGTGCGGCCGTCTTTAAAATAGGGAAATTTTAAAAGCGCGGATAAAATCCACGCTTTTTCTATCAATATAAAAAGGTATGTCAATACTGCTTGGCGCTGCGGCCCAACGGGGAGTCGAACCCCGGTTTAGGGATTGAAAGCCCCTTGTCCTAACCGCTAGACGATAGGGCCAAGTCGATATAATTTTAACTTAAAATTTGGGAAAAGGCAAGGGAAAAGATATAATATGTGAATGAGGGTTCTCGCAATCGAAACAAGTTGTGATGATACCTGTGTTGCCGTTTTAAAAACTAACGGGGATAAATTCTCTCGTTTTAAAATTTTATCCAATATTATTTCTTCCCAGGTTGAGGTTCACAAAAAATGGGGAGGGGTTTATCCGGCATTAGCCAAAAGAGAGCATCAAAAAAATCTAACGCCGGTACTGTTTCAGGCTCTGAAAAAAGCTGGGATGCTTAAAAAATCAAAAACGGTGCATAAAATAAAATTTTGTCTATGGTCTAAAACCTTGAAGGAAATACTTTCCAGGGAAGAAAATCTTTATAAGAAATTAAAAAAATTCTTAAAAAAATATCAGCAGCCAAATGTTGACGTAATTGCCGTTACCGCAGGTCCCGGACTGGAACCCTGTCTGTGGGTAGGGGTGAATTTTGCCAAGGCTTTAAGCTATTTCTGGAAATTACCAATTGTTCCAGTAAACCATATCGAGGCACATATCATCGCCAACTGGATTTTACCAGTTGGTGAATCTCAAATCTTTCCAGCTATCTGCTTGGTAGTATCTGGCGGGCATACCCAATTAATCTTAATGAAGAAATTTGGTCAATACAAAATTTTGGGAGAAACTCGTGACGATGCGGCCGGCGAATGTTTTGACAAGGTTGCTAGAATTTTAGGATTAGGATATCCGGGGGGACCAATCGTCGCCAAAATGGCGACTAAATTCAAAATTCGAAATTTGAAATTCGAAATTCATTTGCCGAGACCAATGATTTATCAGAAAAATTATGATTTTAGCTTTTCTGGCTTAAAAACGACGGTATTGTATGATTTTAAAAATCGGTCTCAAAAAATAAGGAAGTCGAAACAATACATCCAACAAATGTGTGCCGAAGTTCAGCAGGCAGTAATTGATGTTTTGATTCATAAAACCTTAAAAGCGGCGAGGAATTATAAAATAAAAACAATAATTTTGGGTGGCGGGGTGGCTGCCAATGCCGAATTAAGAAAACAATTTAAAGAAAAAGTTAAAAAAGAAATTCCAGATTCTAAATGCTATATTCCAGATTCTAAATTATGTACGGACAATGCGGCAATGGTTGGAGCCGCAGTCTACTTTCACTGGCCTAAAGACAAAATTTCCCAGCAAAAAACTATAGCCAAAGCAAATTTAAGGTTATAATAATATATGTATGGAGTTATCTAAGATTTACGAACCAAAAAAAGTGGAGAATAAGATTTATAAATTCTGGCAGGAATCGGGTTTTTTTAATCCGGACAAATTACCCAAGCGTCACAAAAAACCCTATTGTATAGTTATTCCTCCGCCAAATATTACCGGTGAACTTCATATAGGTCATGCCTTAAATGCGGTAGTTCAGGATGTTTTGATAAGGTGGCGAAGAATGCAGGGATATAAAACCCTCTGGCTTCCGGGAACCGACCATGCCGGTATTGCTACCCAAAACGTAGTAGAAAAAATCTTAAAAAAAGAAGGGAAAACCAGATTTGATCTTGGCAGAGCAAAATTCATTGAAAGAATCTGGGAATGGAAAGAAAAATATGGAAACATTATTTTAGACCAGCTTAAAAAAATGGGGGCTTCTTTGGATTGGTCCAGGACCCGCTTTACTATGGACAAGAATTATACTCTGGCGGTTCAAACTGCCTTTTTGCATTATTTCAAGAAAGGTTGGATTTATCGAGGAAAAAGAGTAATAAATTGGTGCCCGCGATGCCAAACCAGTCTTTCAGACTTAGAGCTGGAATACAAAGAAGAAAAGGGAAAATTGTGGTATATCCGCTATCCCCTAACTAAAAAATCCATAGTTGACACCTATGACAATTTTATTGTGGTGGCAACAACTAGGCCGGAGACAATGCTTGGAGATACGGCAGTGGCAGTTAATCCTAAAGACGAAAGATATAAAAATTTGGTTGGCAAAAAAGTTATCTTGCCCTTGGTCGGCAGAGAAATCCCGATTATTGCTGATTCTGTAGTAGACCCAAAATTTGGAACCGGGGCAGTAAAAATTACTCCGGCTCACGATTTAACCGACTATGAAATTGGACTGGACCATAATTTAGAAAGTATTCAAGTTATCGGCGAAAAGGGAGAAATAACAAAAGAAGCCCCTGTTCTCTACCAGGGATTGAAAATAATTGAGGCTCGGCAAAAAATAGTTCAAGATTTAGAAAAATTAAGACTCCTGGATAAAGTTGAAGACCACCCTCACCAAATTCCAAAATGCTATCGCTGCCAAACTACCTGC
>Ga0210005_1000112_pt1 | contig 68945 bp, 58 predicted proteins | sample CryGey02umfilter_3_FD_183961 | JGI IMG/M metagenome (GOLD analysis project Ga0210005, IMG submission 183961) | Groundwater microbial communities from aquifer in Utah, USA - Crystal Geyser 4/9/14 0.2 um filter (SPAdes) (version 3) | ecosystem: Environmental > Aquatic > Deep subsurface >... | reverse complement strand
AAGGCCCGGTCTATATAAGATTTGGTCGCGAGAAAGTGCCGACAGTAACAACCAAAGATACGCCATTCGAAATCGGGAAAGCATACTCAGTCAGAGAAGGTACCGATGTATCCATCATAGCATGCGGCGTAATGGTAGCGGAGGCGCTGGATGCAGCAGAGTTTCTTGAAAGCAAAGGGGTAAGCGCCGAAGTCATCAACATGCATACAGTCAAGCCGATAGACAAGGAGACTATCTTGAAATCCGCTCAAAAAACAGGCTGCGTTGTGACCGCCGAAGAACATCAAAAAGCGGGCGGAATGGGAAGCGCAGTTATGGAAGTCCTTGCGCAGAACCACCCTGTACCTGTCGAGATGGTCGGCATAGACGATACATTCGGCGAATCAGGCAAACCGTCGGAACTCATGGAGAAATACGGCATCACGTCAAAAGAGATCATTGAACAAGCACTCAAGGTCATCATAAGGAAGAAAAACAAAAATTAAAATATATACCATTCGACAAAAACCCACTTGGATCTCTTAAAGACCCTATAATCCGAAAGTTCCACACCCTATCCCCTAAACCCTAAAAAAAATGAAAACTTTCTCAGCACGAATGGCGCACCTTGGAACAGAAAACGCTTTCTCGGTAATCACAAAAGCAAAAAAATTCGAGAAAGAGTCAGGAATAAATCTAGTATATTTGCAGATTGGAGAACCGGGATTCGATGCTCCTGAAAACGTTAAGGCAGCCACAATCAAGGCGGTACAAGACAATCAGACACATTACACACCAACACCTGGAATACCTGCGCTTAGAGAAGCCGTTGCCCAGTATCATTCTAAGTACTCATCAACACCATACGAAGCAGAAGATGTAGTAATAGTATCCGGCGGCAAACCCGTCATGTTCTACATGATCAATGCACTTATAGACCCGAACGACGAAGTTATCGTACCAAACCCATGCTACCCTATTTACGAATCAGTTACAGAGTATCTTGGCGGCAAAGTGGTACCAATTCAGCTCAAGGAAGAAAACGGATTCAACTTCACTGCCGAAGAACTGGAAACAAAAATCACAGACAAAACTAAACTCATCATCATAAACTCTCCTCAAAATCCGACAGGTGGCGTTATCCCGAAAGAACTCATGGGACAAATTGCGGAAATAGCCAAGAAGCACGATCTGTGGGTTCTATCTGATGAGATTTACGACCAGATGGTCCACGACGGAGAGCATGTATCAATTACAAACTTCGACGGGATGCCGGAAAGAACGGTGATCCTGAACGGAGCATCAAAGACATACGCAATGACCGGCTACAGGCTTGGATGGGGAGTCACAAAGAACAAACAGATGGCGGCATACTTAGAACAGCTAGCATGCAACGACACATCTTGTGTAAACACCATGGCTCAATATGCAGCACTCGAAGCTGTAACAAGCCCAGATACAAAACCTGCAGTACAGTACATGCTTTCAGAATACAAAAAACGCCGCGATCTCATGGTGGATCTGGTAAATGAGATTCCGGGCATGACATGCCATTCACCAAAAGGCGCTTTCTACCTAATGGCTAATGTCAGGCAAATTCTAGACAAACTCGGGATCACGGCAGCAGAACTTTGTGACCGTATCATGCGAGAAGCTCATGTGTTAATATTGCCGGGAACGGTTTTTGGACAGTATGGAGACGACTTCGTTAGATTCTCGTACGTATCAACCGAGGAGAACATCAGGAAAGGCTTAGACAAAATCAAAACATTCATAGAATCAGTATACTAAATTATAACTACAAACTACCTACTATGAACATCTACGTAACAAGAAGGATCCCCGAAGCAGGTCTAGAGATGCTACGAGAGAAATACGGCAACATCGAAGTAAATCCGGATGACCGGGTATTAACGAGAGACGAACTGCTGGAGAAAGTAAAAGGTCGCGACGGAGTACTATGCTTGTTAACAGACACCATAGATGGAGAGGTTATGGACGCCGCAGGACCTCAGTGCAAAATTTTCTCTAACTATGCGGTAGGAGTGAACAACATCGATTTGGACGCAGCCAGCCAGAGAAAGGTTATGGTAACCAACACACCGGGAGTTCTTACAGATGCAACTGCGGATATGGCGGCGGCTTTGATGTTCAGTGTTGCAAGGAGGGTGGTAGAGTCGGATCAGTTCATGCGAAGCGGAAAATACGAAGGATGGAGCCCTATGCTACTTCTCGGACAAGATGTCACGGGTCAAACACTTGGGATCGTAGGAGCAGGTAGAATCGGAACAGATCTTGCTATCAAGATGGCGAAAGGTTTTAGCATGAAGATAGTTTATACGGACCTCAACGACAACGCCGAACTCAGTGAGATAGGCGCACGAAAAGTAGACTTGGAAGAGCTTTGCCGCGTCAGTGATTACATCTCCATCCATGTCAATTATTATCCAGAGACCCACCACTTGATAGATGAGAAGATGCTTGGGCTTATGAAGCCGAACGCAATATTGGTAAATACGGCTAGAGGACCTGTAATCGACGAAGTTGCTCTGGTCACAGCCTTAAAAGAGAAAAGAATTTTCGGCGCGGGACTTGATGTGTTCGAAGACGAACCGGCAATGAAACCTGGGCTGGCAGAATTGCCAAACGTCATTCTGGCACCTCATTTAGGATCGGCGACAATCGACGCAAGGACAAAAATGTCGACAATGGCAGCACAAAACTTGATAAGTGCGCTTGAAGGCAATACTCCGGAGTTTTTGGTCAACAAGGAAGCTTTCTAAATGATAAAGAACAAAACCTCACTTCTACGCGGTCTTCCGAAAGAGGAGAAAGAATCACGCAAGCTTCTCCTAGATATAACAGAGGCTGTTTTGGCAAATATAGACCCAGATAAGCTTGTACGTAGCGCCATGCCAAAAACACAAGGCTACAAAAATATCTACGTCATAGGAACAGGGAAAGGAGCGGCAAAAATGGCACAAGCAATCGAGAAAACAACTAATGTCAGTGGCGGATTTATCACGATACCAAAAGGCGAACAGAAGCCGAATTTGAAAAAGATAAAGTACGGATACTCAACTCACCCACTGCCAAGCCAAACCGGAGTTAGAGGAGCTGCGAAAATACTGAAAATCGCACAAAAAGCAGGAGCAAAAGATCTCGTAATTGCAGTAATCTCAGGAGGAGGTTCCGCCCTAATGCCACTACCAATAGAAGGGATATCTCTACAAACAAAAATCACCATCACAAAAAAACTACTGAAGTCAGGGGCAACTATTCAAGAGATCAATACCGTACGAAAACATCTGTCTAAAATAAAAGGAGGCCATCTGGCAAGAGCGGTTTACCCTGCAAAATGCATACAACTCGTAATCTCAGATGTACTAGGAGATGATCTAAGCGCCATCGCCTCAGGACCACTGGCGCCAGATATCACAACGATTGCAGACGCCATCAAAGTCCTAAGCAAATACAAAATCAAAGCACCTAAAACTTGGCTGGAAACAGAGAAACCTGACTCGGAAGTTTTCAAAAAAATCACTACAAAGATTCTGGCAAACCATGAGACAGTATCGCGTGAGGCTGCAAAAGAGACACAAAAACGCGGCTTCAAACCTGTGATACTAGACGCTAGTCTGGATGGAGAATGTCGTAAACGCGCCAAAGAACTATCAAAAAAACCGAAAAATAAAAAGAGCATCTATATAGCAACCGGCGAGACAACTGTGAATGTCCGCGGCAACGGTGCCGGGGGGAGAAATCAGGAGTTCGTCTTAGCAACTATCAAGGACACACATGACTTGACCGTGCTATCGATAGGAACAGACGGTGTAGACGGCATCTGCCCACGCAAAACAGCTGGAGCAATAGCGAGCCAATCAACGAGCAGACAAGATATCGCCAATTATCTGAAAAACAACGACTCGTATCATTTCTTCCAAAAATCTGGAGGTCTAATCAAGACAGGACCAACAGGCACAAATCTTGGCGATTTAATCTTGATGCAAAGAACATGAAAAAAATTCTAATCACCACATTATAGGACCTCCTCAGTATATAGCTTTGAAACAATAGAATAAAAAGATATAATCCCAGCGTTCACAATCCATTAACAACCACTCTCTATGAAAAAACTACTAAGCATCGTCCTTGCAATTTCAATGGCAAGCTTAATGGCAGGATGTGCCTCTACTACTACAACCGAGACTACCGACACCGCAACAACCACAACAGCAACATTAGACATATGCCAAGAAACAGATCACGATAGCTGCATATCGGAAGACGGTATTGATGAAGCACTCGAAGGACAGTGGAATCTGGCACTTCAATCTGTCAGCGCATCAGTAGGATCGATAGACAATCCATTTGCAGGCAGAACAACATCGTTTGATTCTGACGGAACATACACGGAGGATTACTCGACAGAAGAAACAGATGACGTAACATATGCAAGCATAACTTCGTCATGCGATGTCGCAGGTATACTTTCGGGCACATGGTCTGCAGCGACAGAGCTAGACCTGGACAGCTACGATCCGAACGACTCGGAATCAGTCCCAACATCAATCAATTACCTACGAATAACACCCGATGGTGGAACTCCAACAGTGACATGCCAAGCTACAGGCGATACTGCCTCAAGTAATCAAGCATCTACACCTCTTGGAGTTGGAGTAGCGACAGGTACAGACTACGTCGAGTACACTTACACGATGGACAGCGAATGGACAACGCTAACAATCATGCAGGAAAACGAGTATTCTGGATCGACGAACACCTACGTATTCTCTAGATAAGCTCATCCTCAGCATAAACATGCACGTATTCCGACTTCTGATAGTCGTAGATTTCATCTGCCTTAAAGAATCTCTTAACTTCGGCTTGTGCGTTCTCAACACTATCTGAGGCGTGTACAACGTTACAACTGACACTCATAGCGAGATCTCCACGAATAGATCCGGATTCAGCTGCACGAGCTTTGGTAATGCCACACAGGAGCCTAACCGCATCAACACACTCAAGCCCTTCCCAACACATAGCAATAACGGGATTGCTTTGCATAAAAGCGCTCAAACTACCAAAAAAAGGCTTATCAGCAAGATGAGCATAATGCTCGCGTAAAATCGCTCCATCAAGTGACATCATCTTCATTCCTACAAGTTTCAAACCTTTTCTTTCAAAGCGTCCGACAATTTCTCCTATTAATCCTCTCTGAATTGCGTCAGGTTTCACAAGGACAAGTGTTCTCTCCATAGCCATAATATTTTTTGATTAAAAGTTATGCGAAAGGATTCTAACTAGACAAAGAAAAATTCACAAGCCTACCTAACATAAGTCACAACCTCATCTCCTTCTTTAAGGCCACTTAGTATTTCGACATACTGATCACCGGCAACTCCTATTTCAACATCAACTTCCTTGAGATCAGTACCATCGAGCATAAAAACATAGACACGTGATCCATCGTACTTGATAGCTCTAATAGGAACAGCCAATACATCATCAACTTCCGCGGTAATAATATCCATATTGGCAGTCATTCCAGACTTTATATCGGTATCTTCCGCAGTGAAAACAGCCGTAACTTGATAATATATCACTCCTTGAACAACAGTCTCGGCAGGATCTACGGCGGCAATTTCCGCTTCGAACTCCTTATCATAAGAAAAAGCATCAAGAGTCATCATTACTTTGTCGCCGATGTGAACTTTGGAGATATCAGTTTCCGAAACGTTAGCAATAATTTGATACTGCTCGGAAAGCATCGTAACAAAATCTTCCACAGCTGTAATATTCTCTCCTTCATCAAAGTAAACCTCAGTAATCACGCCATTAGTTGGCGCCGTAACATACGCTTCGGAAAGGTTATACGCAGCAAGATCAACCGAGGCTTGCGCACTTGCAATAGCGGCGCTCAAACTTGCCAAATCAACTTCGCGCGGACCTACCTTAGTATCAGCCAAAGACGCTTCGGCTTGAGCCACAAGAGCTTCGTAAACAGCCACAGCAACCTCGGCACTAGCGATATCAGCAGAAGCTTGAGCCTGTGCTGTCTCGTAAGCCTGCTTAGCGGAAGCCAAATCATCAGCATAGCTAGCAATATAAGATGCCTCCGACGTATCAGCGGAATCTATCGCTTGGGCAGCGTTCGCAAGTCTAGTTGCAATAGTATTAATATCGTTCATTTCAGAAGCAAGAATAGTCCTCTTACTATCCTTCACGGTTTCGGTAAGACCTCCGAGTATAGGAGCATTCGCAAGAATATCATCAACGTCATCAAGAAGAGCACTTGTATCATCAAGAAGACCCTCGCAATCCAGCAGGATCTGATCTACAAGAGCAAAATCACTACTACTGGCAGAGGAAAAATCAACAAAAACATCATCATAGAGATTCTGAACTTGAGTGTAATCGCTACGAGCAACGTTGTAATCACCACGATTATTAGCCTCCAAAGCAAGCTCTATATCATCATTGGAAGTCTCATTATCAACTCCAAGTATATTATCTATATCTCTCAAAGTATCATCAACTTCGTTAAAAACGTCATCTATTACATTATAAGCGTCCTCATATGCATGATCGATACCCTCTCCGTAAGTAACGCCGGCATTATTGTAATCTGTAAGAGCGGCATTATAAGCCAGTTCAGCAGACGCCACCGAGTCTTCGGCAAGAATTACCATGCTGTCATAATCCTGAATAGCCTTCTTGAGATCGGCCTCGGCCTTGTTTAGAGCGGCCTCAGCAACCTTGATCGCCTCCTCCGTACTGCCAGCAACAGCTTGGTTATAATTAGCATTGGCCAAAGCAAGATCAGCCTGCGCGGCAGCAACCTTTATAGACAAAGCCGTAGTATCAATATACGCAATAGTATCACCAGCATAAACAAAATCCCCAACATCGTAATACACCTTCTGAACCTGCCCGGCAGATTGGAATCTCAAATTAATCTTCGAATCAGCCTCGACTGTTCCGGTCACAGATACATCCTGAACTATTGATAGATAAGTGGCCTCCGCAAAATCGTACACTGCGTCTTCGCCTTTACTGGAAAAAGCAGAGTACAAAATAACAAGAGTAACCAAGCTCACTACTGCGAAAACCCATTTTTTAGCCTTGATAAATTTAAACATAGCAATAGCGATTTTACCCACAGGCAAGAAGAAAATCAACATTTTACAAATCAATAAAAAACACTTACTCTAGCCATTGGGAATCTATTAAAAAAATATCATGAAGATCAGACTGATACTTCCGTTTATCATAGGCATACTATTCATAGGGACAGCAGCAGCTCCATTCCTGTCAACCAACGTCACAAATAAGGATTTCGGATTGGAATTCGAGCAGACAGTAGATATACAGGGAATCGGCGTGGTAACCCGCACATTGGAAGACGATCAGTACACCTTAAATGTCTCGACAAATCTGGAGAACAGCGAAGAAGGATTTTACACAGTATGGCTAATAAGCCTGACTCCTTTCTGGCATATGAACATCGGAACCCTTGAGAACGGAGAACTTATATACACAAATGACGCAACAACTATGGACTATAAAGCATTTACAGAAATTATAATTACGCTAGAATCTACACCCGACGCAGAAATACCACATGACTATCACGTCGTAGAAACAAGTTTCACAGAGTAGACCCTACGTCCTATCCCCTACACCCTATCCCCCCTAGCCCCTACCATATGTCATATGCTATCACCCTAACGGAGAAAGCTGCAGAAGAATTCAAACAGATGCAGAAAGAAGAAAAAAAAGAAGGATACGGCATCAAGTTTGATATCTTCCCTGCAGGATGCTCTGGATTCCAATACTTCATGGATTTCGCAAAAGAAGCAGACTCAAGCGACGAGACCGTGGAGTCAGAAGGCTTGAAAATTTTTATACCAAAGGAGAGCTTGCCACTGGTAAACGACTGCAAAATCGACTATATCGAAGATGAAGACGGTTTCAAAATCGACAATCCAAACCTCACATCAGGAGGCGGCGGCTGCGGAAGCGGTGGCTGCGGAAGCTGCGAGAGCGGCTGCGGAAGCTAGATAAATCCATTCACTAATCCCTAAGTCCTAAATCCTAAGTCCTAAATAATGACAAACAAAGGAACGAGCCATCAACATGGCTTAACAACAATGAACGAGACCAGGCCAAAAACAACCAACCGCAAAAAAGCTGCCAAGGTACGTGCTCGAGTTAAGAGCGGTGCACGTAATCAAGCTATAGCTGAAGCTAAGAAAGCTCATCTAGGCTAAGACAACTCTTTTCTGTTACAATGCCCCATGTTAAAACAAAAACATGGGGCTTTTCAAAAGAAAAAAAATGGGTAAGACAATAGGATCCATGGGGCGATACCGCCCGAATCTGGAGCCTAAATCAGCAGTACGCCGCAAACAGTCGCGAAAATTTGAAAAACTCAAAATAAGCGCAGAGAAGAAGCTGCTAAAGACACGATCACAACAGAGACGCATTCAAAAAATAGCCAGACCACTAATAATGATAGTGATAGGAATTGTCCTGTATGTCATCGGAAGTATCTTATTCATATCCGACACTTTCATTGTTACAAAAATAGAGTTCGACAGAGAAACGATAGACGTAGAGGATGAAAACCCCGTACTAACATATCTGCAAAATTTCGAAGGAGAGAATATATTACTAATAGATGAAGAGAGCGAAGAGAGTTATCTCAAAAGCACATACCCAAACTACAAAACCATCAATATAAAGAAATCCCTACCAAACACATTGGTACTGGAGCTTGAGATATACGAATTAACAGCCAACGTCATAGTCCAGCGAGAAGGATACTATCGAAAATTCATAATCAGCGAGAACGGAATAGTGGCACAAGCAGATACCGAAGACCCATCATTGCCATATATATACCTGGAAACAAACGAGATCATGATAGAGGGCAAAACAGCCATCGAACCTGACATGCTCGCATTCATAGTAGAAGCGACTTCGGATTTTGAAAGCAAGTTTGGAATGCAAATACTTGATGCGACATATTACAAAATAGCTCGCGAAGTCCACTTGCAAACAGAAAGATACTTTGATGTTTGGATGGACACTCAGATCACAGTAGATGAACAACTGGGCAAACTGAAACAGGCACTCCCCTCTCTTAATATCTACGACGAGGACTTAAGGTACATAGATCTGCGCATATCAGGGCAAACAGGAGACAAAGTTATATACATGCCCAACTAAAAAGCTTACCCACCAGACTAATACCCATTGATCTTCTCTGAAGAATTTGGTATAATTTCATGATACAAAAATAAAAACTTCCACAACATGGCTTCTCAAGCTTCCAAAATTGCATTGGCTAAAGAAATGCTAGCTACAGCCGAAAGCAACATCAGATCTGCTAAAAAAATCCTCACGGAGCTAGCCGGAGGGAAGAGTGATTCTCAAGAAAAACTGTCTAAAGCTGCACAAGAACTTAGCGCGGCAGAAGACGGCGACGAACAGATCATCGAGGGAGTTTTTGACGGTCAAAACATGATAGGCCCAAACCAAAAGACCTATCCTGTACCGGCAAATTACGCAAGTAAGTCAAAACTCATACCGGGAGACGTACTAAAGCTTACAATCAAGGAAGATGGAGGCTTCTTGTACAAACAAATCGGCCCTGCAGACCGCAAAACAGTCAAAGGCCTACTGACCTACGAAGACGGTCAATACAAGGTAATGGCCGAAGGCGACACATACAATGTGCTTCTAGCATCAGTCACATACTTCAAAGCGGAGATTGGCGATGAAATCACACTCGTTATTCCTGACCACGGAGAAAGTGAATGGGGAGCTATCGAGAACGTAATACCAAAACTGGCAGGAGAGGACTCTGAAGAAGGGGACATCTTTTAATTTGAAAAAAACATTATGGACTCATTAAATATGGACCAAACGCAAAATTCACACGATGATGATATCGCAGCAGCGATTTTGCAAATCAAGCAGTGGGAAACAGAAGGGAAAACAGAAGATGCAGTAGACGGATGCCAGGAGATTCTGGACATAGACCCAACAAACGTTGAAGCAAAGAATATCTTAATAAGACTCAACCAAGCAGGCGCCACAATGCCGGCAGAAATGCCAAGCGCGGAACCTACGACGCCACCAGCTGTAACACAAGAGCCCGAAATACCGGAAGCAAACACATTCAACCTCGCCGAGACACCAACTTCTGAGAGTCCTGAGCCGTCATCAGAACCACTATACAAAATATCAACAGATACACCTGAAACCAAAGAGACGACACTCAGCACACCAACACAGCCTGAAAAGAAAAAATCACACGGAATAGTTCTTAACATAGTACTATTCATAGCCTTGGCAGCAATTATAGGAGGCGCGATCTATGGCTACCTTTACTTCTTCAAAAGCTCTGCGCCAAAAGAAGTAGAAGCACCATCAGAGGTTGAAAGAGAAGAAGTTAATATGGAAGAAGAGATTTTAAGCACCGAAGGATCACAGGAAGCAGATGAGACTACCGAAGACACCGAAGCTTCACGAAACGATCAGAGATTCACAGATTTAACACTAATTGAAACAAAGCTGGAAGAGTACTATGCAAAAAACCGGGTGTACCCTCCTGCAAATGAATTAGAGACCGAAATCGGGAAACTACCAACAGACCCTCTGGACACAGGAGAGTTCGTATACTCATATGCTGTATACGGCAATTATTTGGGCGAAAATCAGGAGTATATCCTGTCCGGAGTATTCGAGGACAGCGAAATGGGAAACACTACCTGGACAACCGGAGCAAGTCCAAGCGACCATCCGGACTACAGAGATCCAGAAGCGGAAAATGTAATATTTATTACAACTCAGTCAGCAGAGACAAATAACGCTCAAACCGAGGAAGAACCTGCCGCAGAGACAGAAACACCAAAGGTCAAAGTTAAGAGATAGACTAAGCAAGAAATTCAAATTACTATGTAGGTACGCACTACCACCTACGTACTACATATGTTCTCTTGGGATAAAGCCAAAAAACCGATGCTCCTCTTAGCACCTATGGCGGGATATACCGACTCGGCTTTTAGACAAGTCATCAAGAAAGTAGCACCGAGTACGATTTGCGTAACAGAACTAATCAGCGCAGATGGCATCAAATTCGGTGGAAAACGAACAATGGAATATCTGACTTTTGACGAGTCGGAGAGACCACTTATAGTTCAGCTTTTTGGCAAAAAACCGGAATTTTTCAGCGTAGCCGCCCAAACAGTAGAAAGTCTTGGCGCAGACGGCATAGATATCAACATGGGATGTCCTGCACGCAAAGTCATACATTCACTGCATGGATCAGCACTGCTTACAAAGCCCTGTCTGGCGGAAGAAATCGCACGCACTACAGTAGAATCAACAAAACTACCTGTTTCAATCAAAATGCGGGTTGGTTTCAAAGATTACGACGAAGACCATTTCATCAAACTGATTCAAAGCTTCGAAAAAGCGGGAATAAAAGCCCTCACCATCCACGGGCGGACAACAAAACAAGGGTTTCTTGGCACAGCCGACTGGGACCCCATATATTTAGCAAAAAAACACCTGTCCATACCCGTAATTGGCAATGGAGACATAACATCTGCCCAAATCGCCAAAACCCGTCTCAAAGATCTGGACGGCATCATGATAGGCAGAGCGACATTCGGCAATCCGTGGATAATGGCGGAGATTGAAGCGGCACTAAAAGGCAAAAAATATACAAGACCTAAGTCACTCGAGGAAAAAATACCTCTGATTCTGGAACATGCCAGGCTGGCGATAGAAACAAGTGGAAGAAAAGGGCTACTGGAAATGCGCAAACATCTGGCGACATACGTCAAAGGCTTTGAGCACGCGTCAGCATTCCGCGGAAGACTGGTACGAGTCGAATCACTCGAAGAAATACAAGAAATATTCAAAGAAATTGAGGTCGCATTGGAGAGATCTGAATAACAGCTCATAACGTCACCGCAACCAAGCTCCTCAACCTATCGACAGGAGCAGTCATTTATGATATAATAATACGATTAATTGAACCTCTAAAGCGCAATATGTTCAAACTCGAGAAATTACTCAGAACAGCAAAAGAATACAAGGCTTCAGACCTGTTTATCACGACAGGCTCCAAACCTGCACTCCGCATCAACGGAGACATTGTTTTGGTACAAGGTCATCCTGAGCTTACAAAAGAAGCTGCCGAAGAGTACATTCTTGACCTTCTGTCCGAACCAAGAAAACAGGTTCTGGCAAGTGGCGAAGACTTGGATTTTTCACTCGATATACCGGAAGTAGCTAGTTTTCGTGTAAACGTATTTCGCCAGAGACAAGGTCTGGGAGGAGTTTTTAGAGTAATTCCAAAAGACGTCCCTAAGCTCGAAGAACTCGGACTACCGGAGCACCTAAAGAGGCTTGTAGACCTTCCTCACGGACTCGTATTGGTAACAGGCCCGACAGGCCATGGTAAATCAACAACCCTCGCAGCACTAATCGACGAGGTTAACCGCAAATACCAGAAACACGTCATCACAATCGAGAATCCGATTGAGTACGTGCACAAAAACAACAAATCGATCATAGATCAGAGGGAAGTAGGAGAACATACACCATCTTTTGGAGCAGCCTTGAGATCAGCGCTGCGCGAAAGCCCTGATGTAATTCTTGTAGGAGAAATGCGTGACCTTGAGACAATCTCACTCGCGCTCACAGCGGCAGAGACGGGCCACTTGGTTTTTGGCACACTCCACACAAGCGGAGCCGCAAAAACAATAAGTCGTATCATAGACGTATTCCCGGCGCAGCAGCAGAATCAAATCCGAACTCAACTCGCGGAAATCCTGCAAGCTGTAATTTGGCAACGTCTCGTAAAAACCGCCGACAACAAAGCTATGATTCCAGCGGCAGAGATAATGTTCCAGAATCATGCTATAGCAAACCTGATAAGAAAAGGTGCTACTCACCAAATCGACACAACGATCGAAACAAGCCGTCAGGAAGGTATGCAAACCATGAAACGTTCACTTCTCGAGTTGGCTTCATCTGGCAAAATCTCAAAAGAAGAAGCTATGCGCTTCTTGCCTCTAGAATTTGAAGAATAAAAAAATGAAAAAAATCTTAACAATACTGATAAGCCTATCAATGCTGATGACTCAGCTTGGAATCCATACGACGCTAGCTGGTACTACAGATGAAGCTGTAGATGCGTCAACGAGTGGAGGAGCTGACGAAGAGGAAGAAAACGCATCGGCATCAACAGATCACGACTCAACAGTTCTAGATTCATTTAGCATAACAACATACCTCACCGTGCCACAGTCTGATGAAGCGGAAGGCTCACAAGATCAAACATATCTCACAAACGATTCGGAGCAGTCACCTCTTACACAGTTCATACTATTAATTATCAAATTTCTATCTCAGCTTATAGGTACGATTTCGATGGTGCTTATTATAATCGGAGGAATGCTCATGTTGGCATCGGAAGGAGACGACAACCGTATACAGAAAGGAAAGACTATCATAACTCAGGCAATCATAGGACTCATATTGGCACTTACCTCGTATATCTTGGTTACATTCGTACAATCACTACTCTATGTTCAAACTTAAGACAAAATTCGCAGCCCTGATAATAACAAGCTTATTCCTCAATTTGGGATTAGGCATCGCTGCAGTAAACGCTGCTGGAGAAGCACCAGGAACAAACGAATCTGTTAACACATCAGGCGCTGGAACAGTAAAAGGATGCGGCGTATCGGACATAACAGGCGAACCATTCTCGTATCAAAGCTTCATTATATCGGAGGCGGAAAAAGCCAAAATACTATCGTCGACAGATGACGCAGCGAGTGACGAAGCAACAGACTCATCACAAAGTGCCGAAGAGAATTTCATCGCCGGAGCAAGAATAGTGGAATTATCAGAGTCACTACCGGGAACAGATAGTGTAGTTGGAGGATCATTCCTCATAAACGCATACAAAGGGATATGCTGCACGGCATCAAAAGGAGATGAAGACCCGAAGCAGTGCACGGACTATGCATATGTATACACTAAGAGCCTTTCGGCATGTACGGAACATAGCGAAGAAGGCGACTGCAGGCCGATACAACTACTGGTATCAACAAGCGGAATCAACCTGCTTAAATTCTATGTACTGCAGGTATATGTATGGGGAGCAGGTATAGTCGGCATAATAGCCGTCTTGGTAATAGTGGTAAGCGGTATACAAATAGCAGCCTCTGGAGGAGAAGAACAGTTAACATCGGCAAGAACCAGGATCATTCAATCGCTATCGGGCCTGGCCATACTGTTCCTATCGGGGCTGATCCTATACACAATCAATCCGACATTTTTTACTACCAATTAAGATGCTCAAGAGACTTAAAATCCTAGTACTTACAAGTATACTGCTCATCCACATAGTGGCAGTCGCACAGATTGCAAATGCCAGCATATTTAGCGATTACGAAGCAGCCGTAGAAGCATGTAACGGGGATCCGGACTGTGAAGATGCCGCTGCTGATGCTGCGGATGCCGCAGAAGCGGAAGCAGATGCTGCTGCAGCAGCAGACGCAGGAGCAGCAGCGGAAGCAGATACGGCTCCCGCCCTTGACGAAGATTTAACTGTAGATGATGTCACCGATGGAGAATCTCATGGCGAAATAGACAACACCGAAGCGGCTGCAGAAGCGGAAGCTCATTATGACGACGTGGCGGCAGCTGTGGAAACAGAGGGTGCGGAAGTCAACAGCGACGTCACTACGGTCATGCCCTCCATCCCAAAACCTGACTTCTTACCGGGACCTTCGGAAGGAGCAGATCAAGCCAACATACAGACATACTTTCGAGAACAAGCTATTCCGGATTTCATCGCGGGATTTATAGGAGTAATCGGACTCGTGTCGTTCGTTGCGGTCATTGTCGCAGGCATTCAGTTCCTCACCGCTTATGGCAACGAAGAGAGGGTAGGAGCAGCAAAAAAGAACCTTATCTATGCGATCTTGGGATTCGTAATAGCAATTTTGTCATACTCGGTAGTATCAATTCTAGGCTCACTCAATCTGGAATCGGCAGAGACAAGCATGCTTAATATACCAATAGCACATGCAGCGGTCACGGACGAATCGATAAACAGTTTACTACCAACGCAGGAAGTATTGATCGAAGCCTCTCCAAACGCACAAGGATCATCCTTGGTATCGGGAGATCTCGCGGAAGATATCATACCAAACGCAATCAATATAGCACTATACCTCGTAAGCTCTCTTATCCTTGTAGCTCTGGTTTATTCAGGGATACTTCTGGTCATCGGGCAAGGAAACGAGGAGACAATAACCAAGGCAAAGAATATAATCATCTATGCCGTAGTTGGACTTATTACAGTCGCTATATCTTATGCGGTAATATACGGAATCGCTAAACTTAAGCTTTAAATGAAAAAACTCATATTCACCATAATGACGTTTCTAGTAGCGGTTTTTGTATTGGCCCCAACGGCATTGGCCTCTTACCCTATCCCGGGAAAGTATCAACCTAGTAATATCGCTGAATCATGGGTCGAACAAAACTCGAAGGCAATGGGAGACACGGAGAGTTACGGAGCAACGGCCGTAACGTTCATTCTGGCAGACCTTGTCAGCGGCCTTCTGGGCATCACGGGCGTCATCGCCGTATATTTCTTGGTATCTAGTGGACTCCAATACGCAACATCTTTCGGCCAACAGGACAAAATAGACAAAGCAAAAAAAGGCATCACATGGTCCATCGTAGGCATATTCGTCATTATGCTGGCATACGCAATCGTAAGATTCGTAATCAAGATAGTCCTTACAACAGACTCATCTCAATTCCAAGACGCAGGAAGCGGCGCAGCCGCAGAAGACGCAGCCGCAGAAGCGGCACACATCATCATGTCTCTGATCGGATAACTACTTCTCCTTCGGAAAAAGCACGCCGATCTTTTTCACCTTGATACCTGATTTCAGCACACCCCACTCGCGGAACTCCACATATCCACCTTCGTTATAAACTTGAGGCACTCCAAGCGCTTCGAGCATTCTATCTGCAGTACTCGGAATAAAAGGATAAAGCATGCAAGCAATATGCCGCAAAATCTCGAGCAGGTTATACATAACCTGACTGAGAGAAGCAGGATCAGCTTTTATGAGCTCCCATGGCTTTTTTTCGTCTATATATTGATTAGAGATTTCGCCCAGGCGAACAGCCTCTTCACAAGCTTTTTTGAGGTCGAAATTAGCAATGTGCTCATCGTATTTGATCCACGCATCCTTGACCGCTTTCATAAGCAGGCTATCCCCAACAACCTCAGGAACTTTGCTTTCCAAAAAGCGCTCTGTCAGAGTCAAAACCCTAGAAAAAAGATTCCCAAAATTATCAGCAAGCTCGCTTTCATACACTACTTTGAAACGATCCTGACTAAAATCCCCATCGGTCGTAGTTGGAATTTCTCGCAGCAAATAGTAACGCACGGGATCACAATTCTTCTCTTCGACGGAAGCGAATGGATCGATAGTATTCCCAAGGCTTTTACTCATTTTCTGCCCTTCCGAAGTGATATATCCATGTACATAAATAGCTCTAGGAAGCTCCATCTCGGCAGCAAGCAACATGCCTATCCATATCCCTGCATGGAACCTCAAAATCCCCTTCCCTATGACGTGAACATCCGCAGGCCAGAATTTGTCGAACTTAGATTCGTCGGAAGAACCATAACCAAGCGCGGTTATATAGTTCGAGAGCGCGTCACACCAAACATACATAACTTGATCTTCATCATCAGGCACTGGAACACCCCAACTCAAACTATCCTTGGGCCTCGAGAAACTCACATCAGTCAGACCTTCGTCACAAAGCGATAATATTTCGTTCTTGCGAGATTCAGGTAAAACTTTGACTTCATCACTACGAATCTTTTCGGAAATCAGATCTGAATACTTGGAGAGCCTGAAGAAATAGTTCTCTTCCGTAATTAGCTCAGGCTCCTTATTATGCTCAGGACACTTTCCATCAACAAGATCCTTAGCGGTAACAAAAGCCTCACAACCTACGCAGTAATGCCCTTCGTATTTGGATTTGTAAATATCACCAGCAGCCACAAGTTTACGCCATAACTTTTGCGCCCCAAGCTTATGCCTAGGCTCGGTAGTCCTAATAAAATCATCATTGGATAAATTCAAAAGAGCCCCCAAATTTTCAAACCAAGGCGCATTCTGATCGGCAAGCTCCTGAGCCGTCATACCTTGCTCTTTCGCCGTATTACGAATCTTGCTCCCATGCTCATCAGTACCTGTCAAAAACCAAACCTCATCCCCTATCATTCGATGGTAACGAGCAAGACAATCGGCCTCGAGGGTTTCCATAGCAAACCCGATGTGAGGAGCTGCATTAACATAAGCTATAGCTGTCGTAATATAGAACTTGTTAGACATCGGTACAAGGTTAGAAATCTGGCAAAACACATCCTGAAGGGACGCAATCATAATCATCACCACATTCGGTATAATCCGTGCATGTTACTTCAACCTCATCATCTTCGGACGATGCAAAATCGCATCCATAAGACAAGACGAGCAAAACAACCAAAAGTGAGATAGAGAGTGTTTTCATACACGAGATAAATACCACATCTATCAACAGGAGTAAATCTAGATATCCTTCTCGAAGAGAACAAAATCGAAAACAGGAAGCGGCTCACCCTCCTTCATATACACATCTATCTGTTGAACATACTCTCCGTTGATCCCATCGGCCTCAGCTTTGACATACTCGCAAACAAACTCGGTATTACTGCTGTCTAATCTCACATAGAGCCTATCTGCCAAGCTTGGGTCTTGAATAACATTAGTGATAATCAGGTAGTTGTAGTAATGCGAATTTAAGAAATTAGACACATTCTGATCTGCCCACTCATATTCACGCCCACCCCAAGAAGCACCAACAGATTGATACGAACCTGATTCCTTGGTCAAAGCAGTCCACGAACTAGTGCCACCGGAAACCTCGTCATAAGAAGATATTGCCTCGGTAAATCCCGACTGATCTATACCCAGAATTTTCCACCTAACAACCTCATCAGTAGGATAAATACCCGTCTCGGTAGTAACCATATAATAGACTTGGAAATCTCCCATATTCAGAATGGAAGATCCATCATCATAGAAGAGCGGAGTCATCACGGACTCTTCCGGCTCAAGCGCCCTCCAAAGCACCCCCGAGTCATCTTCATAGACCTTGTCTCCATAGACATCACACGGCCAAATATCACTACGAGCATCGATAGAATAAGAATACAGAACACTATTGGGAAGCTCACCTGTCTCGTCAGTAACTTCATATCCATCAACATTAGAGACAATATCATAGAGAGCCAATTCCGTACCGGCCTCCGCAGAGTAGTACGCCTGTCCGCCACCAACCAGAGTTCTCTCAATCCTAAGCTCGGCAATAATCAATCTATTGATTCCAAGACCCATCACCATAAGAACGGACATGATCAGTATTGCCACCAAAAGTGCACTCGCCCTATTGTCTTTAATTTTGTACATAAGTCCTTGTAGAAACAGATGTTTGTAACGAAAAATTGAGAATATCCGAATAAGAAGAGTCAATATAAACAGTAATGTGTGGCTGAAACTGAAGCGATACATCGTCATAATACTCATCAGGATCATAAGCGGGAAAAATCCGGAAATAAAGTCCGTCAACGGTAAGCGGAGCCGCAGTAACAGCCTTGGCGCCATCCTCATAACCGGAAGCGGGAAGCCACGATGCCCCATCAAAGACATATTCATTAACGTAAACAACACCATCTTCGGCATAAAAAACCTCAGCTTCGTCACCACTATACAGAGCTAAATGATCTACCTCGTTACCCTGCGTCAAATCGACAGTCGTCAAACATTCCGAGATACCCATAGCACTGCCTTCATAACAACCATAATAAACGGATTGCAGCTTCACATCTTGAGAAATATCGGAAACAACATCTCTAGCTCCCGAATAGACCTTCCGCATCTCAGCGGAATCTCTCTGAGCCCTTGCTACATAGAGATAAGTACCTGATATCATCGATATAAAAATCGTAAAAATAGCAATCGCAACAACCATCTCTATCAAAGTGAACGCCTGATTGTTATTGTTTTTTTGTATCATTATTCAGACTGCCAATCTGTTAAATAAGTACTTAGAGCGATTTCCCTATCCGTGCCACGTTCATTCCAAAAAACAACAGATGTCACTTCCACTTTATCGAGATCACAATCCTCGTAAGAAACCTTAATATAACGACTGAACATAGATTCATCGCCACCATTGTCATGAGAAAAAACCTCATAACCAGCAGTCTCAGTATCAACATACATCTGTGCACCACCAGCATCTATCGAAGCCTGAGAAATAGCGGTGATATCCCATGGAGCGTCATAACCCGACCCGGCGGAAGCCACTATAATCGGTGTCACCATTGGGAAACCACCATGCGTAACTGCGCCGGTAACAAATTCCAATGATCCGATAGTGATATTCGTATTCTCATCAATAAGAAGGTAAAATTCCGGAGATACAGGATCGCAAACAAAATCATCACCCCACAGATCACTTCCAAGATTCCATCCATAATTCTGCAGCCAATTCGAATCACGCACATTCCGCATAGCTTCGAGACCCTGCTGAGCCAGATAATAGCCCTGCAAAGTATTCATATTTGAAGCGTTAGCTCTCATAGTCACAATAACAAGATTCGCCATAGCGGTGAGAGTCAGAGCCAAGACAGCAACGGCTATAAGGATCTCAATAAGAGTAAAACCTGGTTTTCTATTCGGTGACTTCATCAGCTATAGAGTAATTCCCATTAAGTAGATCGATAACAACAAATTTACTGGAGACATCTCCGTTAAGCGAGATCGAAAGCTCATCCAGATTTTGCACTTCGTAGAAGCTCTCATCAAGCAAAGCGATATCGGCATAAGGCGGCACAAAGAACAAATAACCGCCGGCAAAACCATCCGAGAAAGCAGCAGATGTATCAGCGCCTAAGTCAACGCTGCCTGCCGTAGTGACATTTGAATAATCACACCCATCATCATAAACGGTATAAACCTCCTCTATTCCTGAGTCATCCAAGAAAAGACCCCAACAATACATCTGACTTGTCGCAGAATCATAACTGCCACTCGACACCATAACTTCGAGATCTTGTAATTCGCTATAAAGCGACTCAGCAGCAACACGAACACGACTTCTCTTGATCTCACTATTGTAATCAGCCATCACTATGTAAGCCAAAATACCGATGATACTAATGACGACCAACAGCTCTATAAGAGTAAAACCTCCTTTTTTGTCTAAAATCTTAATCTTATCTTTAAGTTTAAATAATACCATTCCGATGTGCCCTACACCCTATCCCCTACACCCTGCATTACACCAAATCACTAAGCGCAAATATAGGACCAAGTATAGCCATAGCAATAACAGCAACAGCCAAGCCAACAATCACAATAACGACAGGCTCAAGGATCGTAGTCATATTCTTTACGGCATGATCAACTTCCATCTCATAATGATCAGCGACTTTTTCCGCAGTCTTAGCGACGGAAGCGGTTTGCTCACCAACCTGCAACATCTGAGTAACAGTCTCAGGGAACAAGAACGGAGCCTGCTCCAAACTGGCAGAAAGCTTTTCCCCTCTTTCGACAGCATCCTTGGCGTCACGCAGCTTCATCCTATACAAAACATTGCCACTGGAATCAGCTATAACATCCAAAGTCTTGTTAATAGGAAGTCCTGCAAGAGATAGCACTCCAAGCATTCTTATGATGCGTGACAAGATAGCTTTTTTAATAAGATCTCCAAAAATAGGCATATTAATCTTAAACCTATCCCATCGCATTCTTCCGAATTTCGTATTTACATAGAAACTCCACACAGCGAAGAGAAGTAGTCCTATAAGCAAGATAAGCCACCAAAAGCTAGACACAAAGTCTGATACCGCCAACACCGCAACAGTAAGCCAAGGTAGCGCTACATCGCTCTCGTCAAAAAACTCTCTCATCGTAGGTATCACAAAGGTAAGAACGATCCACATGGCAGCAGCCAGAGCAATTATAACCGTAAGAGGATAAATCATCGCACTTCTCACTTTTAAATAAAGACCATACAAACTTTCCAGCTGCTCTGCGAGCTTAAACATCACTTGATTCAAATTACCGATACTTTCGCCACTCTTCACAACGCCAATCTCAGCCTCGGAAAAAACATCTGGAAATTTAGACATAGCATCAGATAGCTTCTTCCCATGCTCAACGTCGTGAGCCATAGTATTAATAACTCGCCTGAAGTGTGGATTATCAACCTTGTTCGTAAGCACCTGCAGAGTCTTCAAAATAGGTATACCGGCGTCAAGCATTACAGCCATAAGATGGAAGAAATAGGACTTCTCCTCCATATTGATCTTGCTTCGATCAACAAGAAAATCATTAAACCTGACCCAGAACGGCTGCTTATTGCCATCATAAACACCATAGATAATTCCTTCATCCTTAACCTTCTCTTCCTTAGCGTTAAGCTGAGCCAGAAGTTGATCTATTGTTTTGTCATTAAGCTCCATTGGAATTATAAATTAAGATTTTTTTTAGACCCTGCCTCCACTCTGCTCTCTACGTCTTGCAGTCTGCGTCTTGCTCTCTAGCACCTACTGATAATACGCTTCTATAAGCAGGCTAAAATTAGCACGAGCAACAGAGCTCTCTTCAAAAAGCTGAACATTAATAGATCTGACCCTTAGCTTCCTGCCATTCTTTTCAATAGACTCAAGGAACCCTATAAGATCCTGATAATTACCATCGAAACTGGCAGAAATAGCAATAGCACCCGTTTGGTCTCCTTCGATTGCGCTGAAACTCATTCCATGAAGGTCAACACCTGCCTCAGAAGCCAAATCGGCCATGTCCGCTATCAGCTGATCTTGGTCTACGCCTTCGGGAACCTGCAAAAGCAACTTCTCCTCAGAAACTCCGGATGATCCAAGCTCCTCCCTCATAGCCTCGAGAGCGGCAACTTGCGATGTCAAATCAGCAAGCTCTGCTTCTTTTTCATCAAGCTGCAGCTTCATATCATCTACCTCGGACTGCATCGGATTCACAAAGAAAATCACTGCGACAACAGCCGCAGCAAGCAGAAGGACGGACAACAAATTTAGGAATGTGGAAGATTTTTTCATTTTATTTAACTTTTAACTAATAACTAAAAACAGTTGATATCCCCGAGCTATCTGGAAACCTTGACATCATCATACCCAAACATCAGATTGAAACTGACAGCTTCCGTATCGGTAATAGTCGCAGTCGCCACAGAGGACACAAAAACATCGCCGAAATAACTACCTGCATTCAATGCCGTAACAAGCCCGGCCACCGAATGGTACGTGTCAGCCATGCCGGTAACAGTGACAACTCCGTCTTCGGACCCTGAATAAGAAGAATAGTAAATATCAAGCGGCGTAGCATCAAGCAGCCTAGAAATAACATTAGACCACTCTATCTCGCTTTCTTCAACCTGAGCAATCAACTGCTGCGCAACGGTTACAGCACCAAGGCTTTGCTTCTCAAGCTCAACGATTTGCTCCTCAAGATTGGATATCTGTGAGTCGGTATCAGACGCGCTGGACTCGAGAGAAGACTTGCTAATAAACGTATAGGCACCGTAAAAAAGAACAGCAAAGAAGACAACAAAAGAGATTAGATGCAGAAACGTAAATCTCCTCTGCGTATACATGAGATCTTTTGGATTCATAAAACTAGTTTTAAAATGTATTTTTCTTTTGGTAAAATTCTACCAAGTCCACTCCTCACAAGCAAGCAGAAAAATGATTACAAACCAAAGACGAAATTTCATACATATTAACGAGGGTTTTGAGTGTGCAAAATGCGGAACAAAAGTAGCGCCACTCAAGAAGAGCTGCAGAAACCACTGCCCAACCTGTCTATACTCGATGCATGTAGACGAAACTATCCCTGGAGACAGAGCTTCAAACTGCCATTCCTTAATGGCTCCGGCAGGACTAGAATACAAAGGATCCAAGGGATATCAAATAGTCCACAAGTGCATTAAATGCGGCAAGAAACAGCTAAACAAAGTTGCCGACGACGACGACCCGAAAGAAATAAGCAAGATAAATCTCAAATGACGAATAAGAAACAAAATGCTATTTCGAGCGACTCTGCAGACGCGAAGCGTCGAAGCCCTAAGGGGAATTTTTCTTGTGATTCGAGCGACTCTGCAGACGCGAAGCGTCGAAGCCCTAAGGGGAATTTTTCTTGTGATTCGAGCGACTCTGCAGACGCGAAGCGTCGAAGCCCTAAGGGGAATTTTTCTTGTGATTCGAGCGACTCTGCAGACGCGAAGCGTCGAAGCCCTAAGGGGAATTTTTCTTGTGATTCGAGCGACTCTGCAGACGCGAAGCGTCGAAGCCCTAGCGAGAATCACAAGAAAAATGTCATCCTTGCGTTCTCAGGCGGCGCAGACTCAGTGTACTTACTACATATGCTCTTGGCTCAGGGCAAAAAGCCAATACTAGCTCACCTCAATCACAGCTTAAGAGGAAGTGAGAGTGATGCAGACGAAAAATTTTGCGTCAAAGTCGCAAAAAAACATAATCTCAAAATCGAAGTGGGAAAGATACCGCCACCAAAAAACGAAGAAGAAGCCAGAAGCGCACGCTACGACTTTTTGGTAAGAGTTCGTCAAAAACACAAAGCCGCGAAAATATTTACGGCTCACCATTTGAACGACAGCATTGAGACAATTCTTCTCAACGTCACGCGAGGCACAGGAATTCACGGGCTGACAGGAATCCAAGCAGACAAGATCAAAAGACCTTTACTGCATACGACAAAAGAAGAAATCTTAAGCTACCTAAAAAAACACCGGATCAATTATAGAGAAGACTCGTCCAACCAAGATCCTAAATTCTCACGAAACCGCATCAGGCTAAAAGTGTTACCAGAGCTGAAAAAGATAAATAAAAGTCTGGAGAAAACATTTCTCGGCAATATCGAGAACTTCAAGGATATACAAAACTTCATAGACACAGAGTCAAAAAAATACATCCATAGTGACCACATAAAAATCGGCGATTTCGCAAAGCTCCACAAAGCACTTCAGACAAACATCATAATAAGACTGGCGGGACCAAACACGTCGCAAAAAGAAGTAAGTGAAATTCGCAAAACAATGCTGGGAAATCGCACAGGAACAAAGTGCAAGATAGGAACCATAGAATATGGCAAGCTAATGCTAAAGCCTTATGCCAAAAGTTTTCCTGTGAAATTTTCGATACTCACAACCAAACCAAAAAAGTTCGCCCAAAAATGCGCATATCTGAATTTTGATAAAATCAAGGATATTCAAAAGCTAGAGACAAGAACGTGGCAAACAGGAGACCGCATGATCCCAATCGGGATGAAAGGCAGCAAAAAACTCCAGGACATATTCACAGACAAGAAAATCTCGCAAAGCTCGCGCAAGTCAATACCTGTAATAATTTTTGGCAGCGAGATTGTATCTATAGGATGGATTGCAACATCCGAAGCATTCAAAGTAACACCTGAAACTAGACAAATACTCAAAATTACCTTCAAAGATATTAAATAAAGGGCTAAGATAGGAAGGCACTACTCACTAAATTACTACTGTCTAAACATATGCAAAAAACTAAAAAAACAAACTCATCCCTTGGGTACATAATTATAATCGCGCTGGTTCTTACATTGGTATACACAATGTTCAATCCAAGCCCGACAGCACCTGAGAAGGTGACGTTAGATACATTCTTGTCTGACATAGACGGAGGTATCGTGGATACCATCGAAGTACAAGGCAGCAAAATATATTACACAACTACCGGAGATGCGGAATTCTACACAGTCAAAGAGACGTCGGAATCACTAACAGCAGTACTGGGGGAACGAGACTATACCGATATACAGATTGAGGTAGTCGACACCGAAGCGGGGAGTTTCTGGGTGGAACTTGTGATTTCAGCAGTGCCATTCTTGCTCATAATAGGATTTCTGTTTTTCATGATGAGGCAAGCAACAAGCTCAAACAACCAAGCTCTATCATTCGGCAAATCTCAGGCTCGTATTAATGATCCTGAAAAGAAAAAGACAACTTTCAAAGACGTAGCAGGAGCCAAAGAAGCAAAAGAAGAGCTAATCGAGGTCGTAGACTTCCTCAAGAACCCGAACAAATACACGTCAATGGGCGCGAAGATACCAAAAGGTGTGATCCTTGTCGGAGCACCGGGAACAGGAAAAACTTTGCTTGCACGAGCGGTAGCGGGAGAAGCAGGAGTACCATTCTTCAATATATCGGGATCAGAGTTCGTAGAGATGTTCGTAGGTGTGGGAGCATCGCGAGTCAGAGACTTGTTCAAAAAAGCGAAACGCAACGCTCCTTGCATTATATTTATAGATGAAATCGACGCAGTCGGCAGACACAGAGGAGCAGGCATGGGAGGCGGACACGACGAGAGAGAACAGACGTTAAATCAAATACTTACAGAGATGGATGGGTTTGAACAGGACACAAATGTCATAGTCATGGCTGCTACTAATCGCCCTGATGTCCTAGACCCTGCCCTACTTCGCCCTGGAAGATTCGATAGGAGAATCGTAATAGACAGACCTGATATCGAAGACCGAGAAGAGATTTTGCACATACACACACGCAACAAACCTCTGGCGAAGAACATAGACTTAAACAAGATCGCAAGACAAACACCGGGATTCTCGGGAGCTGACATAGAGAACTTAGCGAACGAAGCGGCGATCCTAGCTGCAAGCAACAACAAAAAATCAGTCTCTCAAAAAGACTTGGAGAAATCTATCGAAAAAGTGGTTATGGGACCGGAACGCAAGTCCCGCGTACTAAACAAGAAAGAGAAGGAGATAACAGCCTACCACGAGACAGGACACGCGATAGTCGGACACTTGCTTCCTGAATGCGACCCTGTACACAAAGTCTCCATCATATCACGAGGCATGGCACTTGGAGTCACATGGTTTCTGCCAGAAGAAGACAAGCATCTTTACTCTAAGACCAAATTCGAGAACGAACTCGCATCTCTGCTCGGAGGATATGCTGCCGAAACGATGATTTTTGGCGAAGTGTCAACAGGCCCATCTAATGACCTTAAAAGAGCCACAGACATGGCGCGTAAGATGGTTACAAAATATGGGATGAGTGGACTGGGAGCAACTATTTATGGAGACGAGAACGACGAAGTATTCTTGGGCAAAGATTTCGGACACGTCCGTAATTATTCCGAGCAAGTCGCCTCAAAAATAGATGAAACAGTCCAAGCAATCATGGGCACAGCATTGAAAGTTGCTACTACAATTCTCAAAGAGAATGAGGACAAACTGCACAAAGTCGCAAAAGAACTGATCAGCAAGGAGAACCTCGCAAGAAATGAGTTCATTAAACTGATGGGAGACCTCGAAGAGAAACAAGAATCAGAAGAAGAAATCACCGAAGATTAAACCCTATCCCCTACACCCTATCCCCTACGTTCTACCAACCATGACACAAAAAACAAAAAGCCCGGCATCTAAGGAAGGTCAACTTTCTGTGGATGTATTCCAATCGCCTGACGAGATAACAATAGTCGCACCGATCGCAGGAGTTGATCCAAACGACATCTCGATCACAATCACAGACGACGTTATCACAATAAAAGGAGAACGAGGTCACAAAACGATGCTCAAAAAAGAAGACTGCTTCATTCAAGAATGTTTCTGGGGATCTTTCTCGAGATCGGTAGTACTGCCGGCCGATACAGACACGTCAAAAGTCGATGCCGAGTGCAACAACAACGTTCTGGTTGTAAGAATTCCACGCATAGAACGCGTACGAACTCAAATCATCAAGGTAAAAAAATAACCATTCGCTACACCCTACACCCCTACTACCCTATCCCCTACTTATGATAAAAAAAGCCGTTCTGCCAGCCGCAGGATTCGGAACAAGGTTCTTGCCGGCAACGAAAGCAATGCCAAAAGAGATGCTACCAATCGTAGATAAGCCAGTTATACAATATATAGTAGAAGAAGCTGTTAAGTCTGGCATAGAGGAAATCATCATTATTACAGGACGCGGCAAAAGAGCCATCGAAGATCACTTCGACACATCTTTTGAGTTAAATCACACTCTGGAAGCAAGAGGCAAAAAAGCGCTTCTGAAAGAGGTTAAAAAGGTAGAGAACCTCGCAAAGTTCATATACGTAAGACAGCCTGAGCCACTCGGTGACGGCCACGCAATTCTTTGCGCAAAAGAGATCATAGGAAATGAGCCATTCGCAGTACTGTTCGGCGACGAAATAATAGACAACGAGATTCCGGCACTAAAACAATTAATGGAAGCGTACGCAAAGACAAATTCGTCCGTTATAGCACTTGAGCGGATACCAAAAGAGGACACAGGAAGTTACGGAATCGTAGCCACAAAGAGCTCCAAAGGGCGCATGCATGAACTTGCGTCGCTTGTGGAAAAACCTCACCCTGACAAAGCACCATCAAATCTCGGGATCATAGGGAAATACATTTGCACACCATCTGTTTTGAGACACTTGGAAAAAGCAAGTAGCGGAACACATGACAAAGAGATTCGTCTGATAGATGCTTTTAAGTCTCTTATTAAAGAGGAGTCTATATATGGATACGAAGTGGAAGGTACTCGCTACGACACCGGCAGCAAAACAGGCTTTCTCAAGGCTAGCATAGACTTCGCGCTCAAAAGACCGGAGATGGCGGCCGAGCTCAAAAAATTCATGAGACAAAGAGTTTGAAAAACTTAGCATCTTCTGGTATAATGTAGGGATTCAAACAATAATCCTTATATTACAAATGTACCAAGACGACACGACAAGCTTTCAGGATCCGCTGGTAGAAGCCGACAAGCTCAAACTGCAAGGTGAACATTTGGAGGCCATCGCTATTTGCGAAAAACTTCTCAAAGAAGACTTGGAATACCAAGAAGCTTACGAAGAAATCGGAGATAATTACTTAAGTCTCCGTGAATTCGAAAAAGCACTCAAGGCACTTAAGATGGCGCTTAAGATAAACGCACACAGTGCAAATGCTCATTACCTGCTAGGATTCACATATTCGTCTCTTGGAGAATGGGAAAAATCAATCAGACATTTAGAAGAAGCAAATGAGCTTCAACCTAACCACCCTGAAATATTAAGATGCTTAGGATGGTCGGTTTTCCACAGTGACAACAAGGTCAAAGGGCTGGTACTGCTGGAAAGAGCACTAACAATGTCTCCTGACGACGTTCTTATTATTTGCGACTTATCAGTCTGCTATCTTAATGAAAGAAACTTTGACAGAACGGTCTCGTTACTGACACACGCACTTCAGGTAGAACCTGAAAACGAAAAAGCACGCGACTGCCTCGAAACAGCGCTGTTTTTCCAGAGGGAGTTCAACAAGCTGGATAGGTAGAGTGCTATCGACAAATGAGGATAAAATTGCTAATATACTATTTGCAATGTTCTTTAAAAGTGAGTAGTCACCTCTGCCACAAGCAGAGGAGGAAAGTCCGGGCAGCATAAAGACATGAAAGTCTCTAACGGAGACCGAGGCGAAACCTAACAAGATCGTCTTAGGGAAAGTGCCACAGAGACAATACTAATCCCGCCTAGGCGGGATAAAAGGTGAAAAGTCCCACTTAAGTGGGAACACTTCGGGCGACCGAAGACAACGTCTGCTTCCTCAGGGCTAAACCCTGACTGGCAGTCCGTGGGCAAACCCTTTCAGAGCTGCAAGGTGAGACTGGCATGTAGGAACAAACCTGTGTCTTTTTACAGGCCGACATGCTCACCGCTCGATCCCGCCAAGGCGGGACTAGATAGATGACTACCTCGACAAAACCCGGCTTATAGCTATTTGAAGAACATTGCGTTTTTTTTTGCAAGAAAAATCCAGACTATGTACTATGTAGACATGCGCAAACGCTCTGAAATCATATTCGGCCTTCTCAGAATACCAATGGACTTCTTCATGGTGATCTTCGCTTTTATGATCGCATTCAAACTGCGCACATATGCCGAGTTGATACCGGGATTTATATTGCCTGTGGACATGATGAACTTCCCGATGCTACAGGAGTATATAGGATTCATAGCAAAATGGAGTATCCTGCTGCTTAGCATTTTTGCAATCAACAATCTCTACTCGCTCAAAGTCACAAGCAAGCTATCAAAAGAGGTTCTCAAAGTGAGCTTTCTCGTATCGGCATGGATCATGGTGCTAATCGCATACTTCTTCTTATCAAGAGAGTTCTTTTTCTCAAGACTTGTACTGGGATATGGCTGGATCTTATCGACAATACTGGTCTCGTTCGGCCGAATAGCAATCAGAGTAGTCCAAACACTACTTGCAAAAGCAGGCATCGGCCAAAGACGAATGCTATTTTTGAGTCTCAACCAAGCTACATTGCCGGTATTAAAAAAAATCAAAAAAGATCCTTATTACAAGGTCGTAGGATATATTAAACGCAGCAAAGACCATGAAATCCAAGGATGCAAGCTCCTTGGACTGACAAGCGAACTCAAGGAGCTGATTATAAAACACAAAATCGAAGAAGTAGTACAAACCCAATACACTCTCGGAGACAACGATGCTCCTGACATTCTAGAGTTCTGCAGATCTCATCACATTCAATACAATTTCATCCCCGATCTGGTTCAAATCCATCAGAAGAACATCAATATACATACAGTAGCAGGATTCCCGCTGATAACTCTCAAACCGACTCCGCTTGAAGGCTGGGGCAAAGTATGGAAAAGAGTTTTTGATATGTGCGGAGCAACAGTCGGACTTATACTGTTTAGTCCACTTTTCCTGACAATCCCAATACTCATTAAGACAGACTCCAAAGGGACCATACTATTCAAACATCTGGACGATGGCAGCCGCGTCAAAAGAGTCGGTCAATACGGCAAACTATTCAATTTTTACAAGTTCAGAACAATGAAGCCGGGAACTCATAATATGCGCTACACAGACCTGGCAGATCAGAACACCAGAGAAGATGGCCCTCTTGTAAAAATCAAAGACGATCCACGTATAACACGTCTGGGGCGGTTTCTACGCAGAACCGATCTCGATGAGATACCGCAGTTCTTCAATGTAATCAAAGGCGACATGAGCCTTGTCGGCCCACGCCCTCACTTGCCGGAAGAAGTCGCAAAATACAGCGACAAAGACAAGTTCGTTCTTGCAATCAAGCCGGGAATCACAGGTCTTGCGCAAACATCCGGACGCTCGGATTTATCTTGGGAAGAAGAAGTCAGACTAGACTCATACTACATAGAGAACTGGTCGATCATAGCTGACATCAAAATCATTCTAAAAACCGTATGGGCGGTTTTCCGAGACAGGAAGGCGAGCTAGAAGTATATCCTCAATATGTTTTAGCGATATCAGACTCTGCTTTACCTTCTTCAGAAGAAGTGCCCTCCGAAACAAAATGATATCTTTCAGAAGGTTGATAAGGGTCGGAAAAGCGACACTCAACTCTAATAACGGAGACTCCACCTAGCAGGCCTGTCCGTTTGTATTCCTCGTAAAATTGAGCCTCTTGCCCGGTACAAAGCGTCAAAGATTCATCAATACGTCTGTTGAGATCGGCACGACGTGCAGATAAAGCCGATACAGCACCTTCTTCAGTCAACTCACTCACGTCAAGAGATGCTGTACCCGCATCAACCAAACAACGCCTCATATCGTCTGCAAGATTACAAACATCAGCAGCCCGAGCACAAGCTTGCTCAAAAGTAGTCCATCTATCGAGACACGCATCTCCAGCTTCCGGAAAAGCAGGAGAAACCATCTCCGAATACGCTTTGGCGGAATCATCAGGAGAAACCTCCCTAGATCCACAGCCGACAATACTCATCGCGGCAACAAGCATCACAGCAGCGCGAGGACTTACTGAACTTCTTGATTTTTCTGATGTAGTCATAATGTATTTGATTAAAGAATAGCATTATAATTCCTTCGTAGAATTTGTCAAGCCGTATCGCCACCAGATGTTCTCAGATCGAGAATAATATAAAAATGATGCATGGCTTGCAAATCTCTAAGTCTGGTACAAAGCAAGTCTTCCATTTTAACAAACTCAAGATCTCCAAAATCGGTCAGACCGATTTCACCATCATCTAATACTTTAAAACCAAACAAACTTTTGGAAGGCTCGGACCCGGCAGGAGCCCCTTCGTCCAGAGACAACGCACCCAAATAAGCTCGATCCAAAAGACCTTGCTGCCTGAACGAATCAAGGATTTCGGAATGATATTTATCAAATCTGAAAAAGTTGACTTGGCCGGGCTCGGCAATAAGTTCACCATCAGGTTCCGCGTACCTCCTCTCGGCATGAGGCCTCCCATCCCATCCATCATAAACGAGTAACGGACTCGACGACGGCAAGGAGACATCCAAATCTGCCAAGCAAGCAGCCATACGCTCCTGAATCATAGCCCGCGCATTATATCTATCCGCAAATGACTGATTCCCAACTAAGTCGGCTATCGCCTCCTTCCTATCAGCAAGGGTATAGGGGTTGCAAACCCGGGCGCCCACCCTGCTCAAATGCGATCTCATGGCAGACGGCGAAGCTTTGTAAGATCCCTCTCTCGGAATCCACCTCCAATCAATCAAAAATTCACATTGTTTCTCCATAGTGAACAATTGTAATCAAATGACATCAATAACGCAAACAGTTAGAGGCTTTGGAAGAAGAGCCCTTTAGTGCTAAAATCGCACCATGCAAATACTAAAGATTAACAAATAAATGCTAAACACAATTTTTAAGAAGATTCTTGGAGACTACAACCTTAAGCAAGTCAAAAAACTGGAACCACTCGTTGAGCACATCAATCTACTCGAAGAGAAATGCCAAAAAGAACTCACAGACGCAGGCATACCTAAAAAGACACAAGAGTTCCGCGAAAGACTCGCAAAAGGAGAACCGATAGATGATATATTGCCGGAAGCCTATGCCCTTGTTAAGAATGCATGCAGACGCCTTGTCGGCACAAAATGGGAGGTAAGAGGCAATGAACTTGAGTGGAACATGATTCCTTACGACGTACAGATCGTTGGAGGAATAATTTTGCACGAAGGAAAAGTAGCAGAGATGAAAACCGGAGAAGGAAAAACACTGGTATGTACGATGCCGGTATATTTAAACGCGCTTACGGGCAAAGGAGTACACGTTGTGACCGTTAACAGCTACCTAGCATCAAGAGATGCTGAGTGGATGGGAGGACTTTACAGATTCCTTGGGCTGACAGTGGGAGTTATCGAGCACGGACAAGAAAGAGAAGTAAAAAAAGCAGCTTACGAGTGCGACATCACTTATGGAACAAACAACGAATTCGGATTCGACTACCTACGCGACAATATGTCACGAAGTTTAGACAGATGCGTACAGAGGAAACTCCACTACGCGATAGTTGATGAAGTCGACTCAATCCTTATAGACGAAGCCAGAACACCTCTCATAATCTCCGCTCCTGCAGAGGAGTCAACGAGCAAATATCAGCAATATGCTGGCTTAATAGACCAACTCACAGAGAACACTCACTACAACATAGATGAGAAGGTCAAAACCGCAGTCCTAACCGAGGAAGGAATAGCCAAAATGGAACAGCTCCTTGGGATGGAGAATATATACACGGAAGGCGGTTTTCAGGAGGTAAATCACATCGAGCAAGCTCTCAAGGCACACACGGTATACAAAAAAGATATCGACTACATGGTAAAAGACGGCGAAGTTATCATCGTAGACTCTTTCACAGGACGCCTAATGCCGGGACGAAGGTATTCTGCGGGATTACATCAAGCGATAGAGGCAAAAGAAGCCGTAGAGGTAAAACGCGAATCCAAGACACTCGCAACAATCACATTCCAAAACTATTTCCGTATGTACGACAAACTGTCGGGAATGACAGGTACGGCGCTGACCGAAGCGGAAGAGTTTGCATCGATCTACGGACTGGACACTCTCGAGATACCTACCAACCAACCGATCACAAGAATCGACAAGCCTGATGCTATTTACAAAAACACAAAAGGGAAATACATGGCAATGGCAGAGAAAATCAAAGAGCTGCACGAGAAAGGACAGCCGGTCTTGGTAGGAACCGTATCTATCGAAAAATCGGAAGTAATTTCAAAACTTCTCAAAAATAGCAACGTCCCTCACACAGTACTAAACGCTAAACACCATGAGCAAGAAGCAGAAATCGTAGCAAAAGCGGGAGAAAAAGGAGCAGTCACAATAGCAACAAACATGGCAGGCCGAGGAACCGATATCAAGCTCTCGAAAGGAGTGCAAGAACTCGGAGGGCTCTATGTAATGGGTACGGAGCGCCACGAATCACGACGTATTGATAACCAGCTCAGAGGACGTTCCGGAAGACAAGGTGATCCAGGGGAAACGCAGTTCTACGTCTCGATGGACGACGATCTAATGCGACTTTTCGGCGCAAGCTCAATCAAGAAAATGATGGAAGTCTTAAGAGTCCCCGACGACATGTCTATACAAAACGGCAGAATCTCAAAATCAATCGAGAACGCCCAGAAAGCGGTAGAAGGGAAACATTTTGATGTAAGAAAACACCTTGTAGAGTACGACGACATCATGAACAAGCACCGCGAGATCATGTACCGCAGAAGGCGTGACATTTTGGAAGCGGAAAATATTTACAACGACATTATTCTCCTTATGGAGCAAGAAGCTTACGACATAGTAATGACTCAACTGCAGAGCGATAAGGTTCAGAAACAAAACGGACCAAAATTCGACTATCAAGAGCTGATAGAGACAGTCCACGCCATACACACAGATAGAGTAAGTCCACTTAAGCTTGAGGACATTGAGAGGATAGAAGACGAGGAAAGACTGGCCGAAATCCTCAAAGACTACCTAATATCGGAATACAAAGAACGAGAGAAAACAATTCCGGATTACAATGAACAAGAAGGATCAAAACTGCTGAGAAGGGCAGAAAGAGACGTCTATTTCCGCGTCATAGACACCCTATGGATGCAACACATAGATGAGATGGCACATTTGCGTGATAACGTAGCTCTCAGGAGCTATGGTCAACGCGACCCACTCATGGAATACAAATCAGAGTCTTTCCGCGTTTTCGAAGAACTGCAAAAAAACATCCAAAAAACTACGGTCAACACAATCTTCAAGATAAGAGTACGCGAACAAACAGCAAACCCTGTAGAAACAATGCCAACACAGGCAATGCGAACAAACGAAGACCAGATTGAAAAAGTCATGAGTGGCAACCGCCCACCGGTAGGATCGATCACGCGTAGCACATTCGCTGAGTCGGCAGCACCCGCTCCGGAGGCACCAAAAGCCGGCCGCAACGAACCATGTCCATGTGGTAGCGGCAAGAAGTACAAAAAATGTTGTGGGAAATAGCGAGAAATCTGATGCGAAGCGATAAGAAAACGAGCTCCGCCGAGTTTTCTGTAAGCGAAGCAAGTCGAATCGGAAATTTCGAATTTTTACGCAAGTAAAAACAAGAAAATTCCGAAATGAGACTAAGATTTCCCTATTGCGGGAAATAGCGAGTTTTGCGTTCCGTAGCGGAGACAGCACGAACTCCGCGAGTGTTCTCGAAGCGCAGGATGATATGTTAGGAAAAAATATTTGCTCACGCTAAGCGTGAGCGAATATTTTTCGTAGGATATCAGACCATACCCACCTACTACCATCTAACTGTACTACGCCTTGTAGCCAATGCCACTAGCGCGGGATTGCAACCTTCGACGACAGACATATACTCAGCCCAAGTCCACGACAAAACAACAGTCATATTACATTCGCGCAGCTCATCAGGACAAGCTGGTGAACTCATATGGAGAAGGATCTTGGTACAATCATGTATCATATCAATGACAGAGTGAGAGATGGAATCATCTGCACTATCTCTCAGATCGTTCAGCATACGGACAACTAACAAAGACAGATGAATATCGCCAACAATACGATACCATATCTGCCACTCACTCCACGCAGCCGTGATACCGAGAGAAGTGAGAAAACCAGGATAATGCTCCGACAAAACATGAACAACGGCAGACGGCACATCCATACGACTTTGCGCAACAACATTTCCTATAACCAAGGCGTTTTCAGCCTGACCACCATTAAGCGCGTTCAAACGAGGTGCAAAACGGCACCTATCAGTAGACTCCTGATCTCTAATGACAGCCATATCGAGAACACAAAGCGCCTGCTTATCACCCTGCAAAGCCAGTACATATTGATCAAAACTCAACGAAAGAAGCGAGCGTATAGCAATCTCGGATGGCAAAGCCAGCAAATAAGCCTTGAGTCTCGCTTGTTCAGCTCCTTCTCGGCATAGATCAGACCATATCCGCGATTGCTCATCTATAAGACTAGCGAAATAAGGGAAATCATAGTGGATAGCATCGGCTATATTGGCAACAAGAGCTCTATCACTTAGTACGCGTAGCCAAGTATCGAGAGACCTAACACGACAATCCACGCCGATGCTACCTGCGAAGTTTGGCCTAGCTTTGTCGAGGAACTCAAGTACAACGTCCATGATGTCGCCAGAAAAATACAAACCGCCTTCATCAAAATCATTCATGGTCAGAGAAGGACGATCTTCCCAAGCATCATCAGCTCTATCTATAGCAGTATTGCGAGAATCAAGGTTCATAAAAAAAACGCATATAAAATTACAGAAAACAGATCTTACATCAAATATGCGATTACGCAATAGAAATATGAGAAGGTCTAGTCCTCAATCACATTCCAATGAATCTCTCTTGGCTTAGCACCGTTTGCAGGACCGATAACTCCATTGTCCTCAAGCATGTCTATCAGACGAGAAGCACGAGCATAACCAACGCGCAAATATCGTTGTAGTGCACTAGCAGAAGCCTTGCGTGATCTACGAATACATTCCAACGCCTCCATATACATCGGATCATCCGCACCGGCAGCTTCAGCCGCCATTCGGCTGTCTGGGATACCTATAAGTTTTTTGTTTGCAACATCTTCGGACGTGATTCCGTCATCATAAGAAGGATCGAAGCCAATCTTGATCTTGTTCGTAACCTTCTCAATCTCCTTGGAACCGACAAAGACTCCTTGAATACGCACAGGCTTACCGGTAGTCCCAGACAGATAGAGCATATCTCCATGACCCAAAAGATCTTCGGCTCCGATACCATCAATAATAGTTCGGGAATCTATAGAAGACGCGACTGTAAAAGCTATACGCGCAGGGATATTCGCTTTGATAAGACCTGTGATAACATCAACAGAAGGTCTTTGCGTAGCAATAAGCAGATGCATACCTACGGCACGAGCCATTTGAGCAATACGACAAATCGAAGCTTCAACCTCTTGCTTAGCGACCATCATCATATCCGCAAGCTCATCGATCACAATGACAATACGAGGAAGCTTCTCTTTGATCTTAGGATCATCATTGTAGTCTTCGATACTTCTATGTCTGGCATCAGCACAAACCTTGTAACGACGTGTCATTTCCGCAACAGCCCAACGTAGAGCAGTCGCAGCTTTGTCAGGCTCGACAATCACAGGAGTAAGCAGATGAGGGATTCCATTGTAATTATTAAGCTCAACTCTCTTAGGATCGATCATTATCATCCTAAGATCCTTGGGCGAATTATTATAGAGAAAAGACATCAAAAACGAGTTCATCCCAACAGATTTACCACTTCCGGTAGCACCGGCAACGAGCAAATGAGGACATTTTGCCAAATCGGCAACAATAGGTCTGCCACTAACACTGCGACCAAGCGGCAATTTGAGCTTACCTTTTAGGTTCTTATATTCTGGAGCATCCATAAGCTCTCTCAAACGAACGGTAGCCCTTTCTTGATTAGGAACTTCAATACCAACCAAATCTTTGCCCGGTATCGGCGCTTCTATACGCACTGACGGGGCTGCGAGAGCCATCGCCAGATCATTCTTGAGAGTAGTGATTTTGGAAAGCTTTACACCATCACTGGGTTTCAGCGAATACTGCACGACTGTAGGACCAACGTGAACATCGTGCATTGCAACTTTGATACCAAACTGATCCAATTTATTGCGAATTTTCTCGGCACCATCTCTAAGGACATCTTGATCCAAAGCAATATTATCGACAGTAGCATCAAGCCATGCAAGATCAGGGAAAGAGTACTCATAATCCTCATCATCATATGAAGTATCTGTGTCTTGTGTCTTGTTATCTGCGTTCTCAAGATCTACTTCAATATCCATATCTTCAGGCTTTACTTCCCTTAGAGCTATCTCATCATCACGAATAGCCTCTTTCTGCTCAACCTGAATCTGTTCAGGCTTCACTATATTAATTCCGCTAACATCAAAATCGTCAAAATAATCTTCCTCTGCTTCCTCGGACTCATCCTTCTCTGTAACTCGCCTACCCTTCGAGACTTGCTCGCTCTTAAACACAGCAATTATTTCCGTAAGAGAGACGTCGAAGATAAGCAAGATCGAAATAACAATGCTAGCCATAAGCACAACGTAACTGCCAATATTACCCAGAATAGATTTGAGTATAAAACTCGCTACAAAGCCGACATACCCTCCGTACTCACCGGCTTTAGCAACCTCCAGAACGTCAGCATCAGGAACAGATAAGTGTACCAACCCCAGGGCGGAACCGGATAGCAGCACAATACCAAGCCACCTCGTAATACCGACATGGATACTGCGGGACAAAAAACTCATAATAGCCATTCCTATTAGCACAACCGGAACGGCATAAACACCCCATCCGAAAACAGGCTCAAGAAAAGCTACCCAAAGCCGCCCGACAACACCAAGATTCCCTCTGATACTCAGGATAGTAAGAACTCCAAGAGTCGCATAAAAAACCGCCCAAATATCCTTGAGAACGTGCGCTTCTACATCAAGTTGCATATTATTCTTACTTGAGGCTCTGCGTCTACGCGTTGTTTTAGCAGGTTTGCGATAAGTGGTTTTCCTTCTTCTGCGAGCTGCCATAAAGGTAGGTTAAATTTGCAGAAGGGATTCTAGCAAATATGGGGAAAAGAAGGAAGCCTCAAGACATATTAATGATCATCCTGAGCTCCAAGCGTATCCTCTACAGGGAAGCCGGACTCATACCACTGCCCCCAAGTCCCATCAGCTTTCATAGAAGCTTTGATCTCGACAACTTTCTTCTTGTACTCCTCCTCGGAATACTCCTTATTCAGTATGCAATACGAAGCATGATTAAGCGAGACGCACAGGAAACAATCATGGCTATTGTAAACCAGATCACAGTACTCAAGATCATTGCTATACCAACACCCATAACAGAACATGCAATTCATAAGATTACCTCCACTCATAATCTCATAACAAACCTCTGACCAACCAAGATGACTACAATCGTACAAATCTTTCGCATCATCACAGTGATATACATAATAGCAATCTCGTAACCCCTTTGAGTCAAAAGCCCAATATGAGTCTTTGCAATTATAGATATTTTCGCCGCTACACCCTTCGTTATTGTCACCATAAAGAGAAACAACAGGAACGGATGTTATAAGAGGCCACATCATCTTATAAACCTCTGAAGCCGGAAGTTTACTTAATTCAGCAACCTTTTTCTCATACTCATCTTTGGAAAATTTCTCATTAAAAATATGGTACTCTGCCTGCCTCAGACCAACACATCCGAAACAGTACTTGCATCCAATACAGAAATGACAGAACAGCGAGTCGGAAACCTGCTTACAGTGATAGCAATAATCGGAATTATACGAATTAACGCAATCCACGCACTCATAACAAAGTTCGCACTTCTGACAAAGCGTACAATCATTACAATCCGTACAATAAAAAACACGATGATTATACATACAGTCCTCGGACTGATAACTTGCATACGTCATGTAACAGTTACGACTTTTCTCGGTATACTGACAATAAGGACTGTTCTCGTTCTGAACACACTGGAGCCCCATGCGTGGCGCTTTCAGTTGAAGCCTGCGGAATTCTTCCAAAAAATTCATGAGTAGTATTGGGTTGTCCGAGTGCAATTCTATCAGGATCCATGGAAAACTTGCAAACGGAGGCCTCGTCTGTAAACTGTAATAGACTACAACTTGCGCGAAGCGCTCCACTCACTAAATCCTAAGTCCTACATCCTAAGTCCTAACATATGAAAACTCGCTTCGCACCCTCCCCTACAGGATTTCTACATATCGGCGGATTACGCACCGCTCTTTACGCATATCTATTCGCACGCCAGAACAAAGGAGGGTTCATCCTCCGCATCGAGGACACCGACCAAAAACGCTACACAGAAGGCGCAACCGAGAATCTAATCCGCACACTCGACTGGTTCGGCCTACACTACGACGAAGGACCATACCTAGAAAACGGCGGACTCAAAGAGAAAGGCGACTTTGGCCCGTACTTTCAATCTCATAGAACGGAAATTTACAAGAAGTATTCAGACGAACTAGTGGCGCAAGGACACGCATATCCATGTTTCTGCTCGGAAGAAAGGTTGGAAAAAATGCGCATGCAACAAGCAGCAAATAAACAGGCTCCAATGTATGATCGCCATTGCTTGTTCCTTTCTCCGGACGAGGTGAAACAGCGTATTGAGAGAGGAGACCTGTATGTCATCAGGCAGAGAATACAGGAAGATCCACCAAGGATTGTATTTGAGGACACAGTCCGTGGAAACATGGAATTCGACCCAAAAACGATTGACGACCAAGTTCTGATAAAATCGGACGGCTTCCCTACTTACCACCTTGCAAACGTAGTAGACGATCACATGATGGGCATAACTCACGTAATAAGAGGTGAAGAGTGGCTTCCCTCAACACCAAAACACATCGCACTATATCAAGCTCTTGGATGGGAACCACCAACTTTTGCGCACATTCCACTCCTGTTAAATCCGGATAAAACAAAACTCAGCAAACGCCAAGGAGACGTCGCGGCGGAAGACTACATCCAAAAAGGCTATCTCCGCGAAGCGATAATCAATTTCATAGCATTTCTTGGTTGGAATCCGGGTACTGAGGAAGAGTTTTTCTCAATGAACGACTTAGTAGAAAAGTTCTCGATCTCAAGAGTGCAAAAAGCTGGAGCAATCTTCAACATAGAGAAGCTGGAATGGTTCAACGGACACTATATAAGGCAAAAAACACCGGCAGAGCTCGCGCAGCTGATTCTTCCTCGCCTCCAAACCAAGTGGTTCCATGAGTCAGAGTACGGACAAATAACAGAAGAGTCAGTAGACAACCCGGATGAAAAGACAAAATACTTCCTAAAAGCCGTAGAAGTCATACAAACCCGAATGAAGACACTGGAAGAAGCGCCTGATATGCTAAAGTTTTTTCTGGAAGACGAGGTTCCTTTTGACGAAGCATTGTTGATGCGCGAGAAGATGAAAGTAGACAAGGGAGTTGCCATTACGGCATTCACAAAGCTCATAGAAACAATGGAAGGTATGTCGGAAGAAGACATCAAGGACGAGGAGAAGCAAAAAGAGATCTTGATGCAAATGATACAAGATGCTGGACTCAAAAACGGCCAAGTCTTGTGGCCAATGAGAGTCGCCCTAACAGGAGCAGAGTACTCACCAGGCTCGTTCGAAGTCGCAGCAGCTCTCGGGAAAGAGAAGTCTCTACGAAGACTACAGGCGTATCTAGACAAACTCAGCTAAAAGTGGTATAATTGAGGCAGTAAAAATAAAAATACCACCATGGAGCCAAATACTGCCGAGAGAGAAGATACGGACGTTCAAAATACGGAACTCAGCGATCAGCAGGCCGAGCAAGTCGTCGACAAAACTCCTGTGAATACGGAAAGTCTCGAAACAGCTCTGGCTAAGGCCAAAAAACTTGAGGCAACATTGGATTCGCTGGATGGAAGAGACGACGGAAGCGAAGTGTACAATCTCATAGCGGATGTATTCGAAGCTATTTACGAAAGCGGCATCTGGAAATCAGCCGAAGGGGTTTGGAACAATCTTTCTCCGGGTATCCAGAAAGCCCTTTTGGGGAAAGGACTCGTAGGATTCACGATCAACAATATCTCTGTTGGCAGACCGGTAGTAGAAGCGTTCCGCGGACTTGCTCAAACAGGTATGATACAGGCTCCGGAAGGAATCGATCCGGCAAGCTTCACAAAAGACACATTAAAGATGCTAAAAGTAGCAAGATGGTTAATTGTCATAGGAGCTTTCGTTCAGCCGGAAATAGCCCCATTAGAAGCGCTGATTCCGGTAATGGAAAAACTCGTGGTTAAATACGATCATTTAACGGGAGTAATAAGAGTTCGCATAGAGGAGATAAGCGATAGCGCAAGAGGACAAGCCCAGAAGACACTGGGTTCAGAGATCATACGCGAAGACACGCCTGGCAACGTCATCCCACTATTCTCGGGAGATACAGACGACCGAGAAGAAGAAGGACGGCTCGCAGCCTAATTTTTCCTGGACTTCACTCCGTTAAAGATGCTATAAATAGGTACCAATCATTATAGCCTTTTTGCATGCTTTTCAGGGAATTAAAAAACCTGCTAAAACAGCTCATAGACGAGACTTCGTGCCCTCATTGTGAAGGAGGTTACAGCGAAGAAGACATTGTAATTATAGGGAGCCTCAAAGATGAGGTGTATTTGCACGTCGGCTGCAAGAACTGTGATGCGCACATACTTGTAAACGCCGTGATCAACAGAGTCAAAGGAAATAGGGTTCACAAAGGACTGAAAATACGGAACTTGGGCAAAAACATAAGCCCTATAACTACAAACGAAGTTATCGAGATACACCAATTCCTTGAAGAGTTCAATGGTGATTTCAAAACACTCTTCTCGGTATAAAATGGATTTACTATAAAAGCTACTGACTAAAATAAAAATGGAAAAACTCACCATTCTACTATCCGCTCTCTACATTACGCTGGCTACTGCAGGCTGCACTCTTAGCGAACAAGCCTTTAATGTATTCTCAAGCGTATTCACAGAGGCTACCGAAGGGTACGAGAATGTGAAGAGCGAGGTCGATACAAAAACAGCAGCAGTACAAGAGAAGATAGACAAGGTTAACAAAGCGGCGGAAGACTTGAGCAACGCAGCGAATGCGGTGGAACAAGCAATCGACAGCGTCCAAGCAATAAACGGCGACCCTACGGAAGAGACTGCAGGGGGAATCGCAATGGAGGAGGCGGAATCATAATGCTAGCTTCACTCCATAATCATACCAGTGCGGATCCGATAGACCCAATCCAGTATTCGGATAAGGATCTTATTGATCATGCCAAGAAGGACGGGTTCAAGATACTTGCGATCACATGTCACAACAAAACAACCGTCACAAAAGAAGCAATAGCTTACGCGAAAGAACAGGGCTTGTTACTCATACCGGGGGTCGAACAAACCATAGAACACAGGCATATTGTAATATTAAACGCTGCGCAGGAGGCAGACACAGTCAAGACATTTAAGAGCCTCAGAGAGTACAAGGGCAAGCACCCTGAATGCTTCATTTTTGCAGCACATCCATACTTCCCAAGTCCAAACTTTTTTCACGACAAAATAGAACCAAATATCGACTGCATCGATGGTCTCGAACTGTCATGGTGGTATTCCAAGCTGATTGATTTTAACAAAAAAGGGCGAAGGATCGCAAAAAAACACAATCTCCCATTCATCGGAACATCGGATACACACTCTATACATTTGCACGGCAAAACCTACTGCCAAATAAGCGCGACATCCCTAACACTGGAGGCTGTTATAGAAGCTCTTCGCAAAGGGAACTTCAAGAACTTCACCAAGCCCATATCAACATGGCAGATGGCAATGACTCCACTCATAGTCCTCAAAGATAAAGCTTGGCTCATCAAACAGACTTTGCTAAAATTGTTCAGAGGTCACTAACTACTGACTTCCGACTAAAAAACAAAAATGAAAAAATTTCTGGCAAATATTAAAACTCAAGCCCGTAAAAACCCTGGACGGATTGTATTCCCCGAAGCCGCATTAGACGATAGGGTGCTCCAAGCGACAGAGATGGTTCTAAAAGAAAGAACGGCACATCTCATCCTGCTGGGCTCGGAGCTGGAAATCAAAAAACGTGCAAACAAACTCGGAATCAAGTTGACTTCGAAAAAAGTACAAATCATCGATCCTGACGATTCGCCATTAACAGAAAAATACGTCAAAGAGTTCATGAAAATACGCAAAGACAAAGGCGTAACAGAGAAAAAAGCGTGGGAGACAATCAGGCAAATAAATTACTTCGGGACAATGATGGTACATGTTGGAGACGCTGACGGCATGGTGTCGGGAACAACATGGTCAACAGCCGATACCGTCAGACCTGCCCTGCAAATCATCAAAACAAAGGAGAAATTCCACAAAGTATCAGGAGTGTTTTTTATGATATTGGAGAAACGACTTCTGCTGTTCGCGGATTGCGCAATCATGATAGAACCAAATTCGCACGATCTTGTCGATATAGCACTTGATACGGCGCAAACTGCCGCCGATTTCGGACTGGATCCAAAAGTCGCAATGCTATCTTTTTCTACTAACGGATCCGCAAATCACCCACTGGTAAACAAAGTTCGTGAAGCGGTTGCAATGGCACATGACGAATGTCCATGCCTGGCGATAGAAGGAGAAATGCAGGTCGATGCAGCCCTTGTACCAAGCATCTGTGCGAGGAAATTTCCCAACTCCAGCCTAAAAGGAGACGCGAACGTACTAATTTTCCCAAGTCTCGAAGCCGCAAACTGCGCTTACAAACTTGTAGAGAGGCTGGGTGGCGCACAGACGATAGGGCCAGTCCTTCAAGGCCTCAAGAAGCCGATCAACGACTTATCGAGAGGTTGCAAATTTGAAGACATAGCAAACATAACAGCGATCACATCAGTACAAGCACAAGGAAGCGGAAAGGCAAACGTATGTAAGCACTGCAAGAAATAAGCTCCATCCCTACGCCCTACACCCTATCCCCTACACCCTATCCCCTACACCCTATGATCCTATTAATCATCAACTCAGGCTCGTCATCTTTGAAGTTACAGGTCATAGACGGAGGCAAGTGGAAAGTACTTTACAAAGGGCATGTAGACGGCATCGGAATGCCATTTTGCGAATACAAAAGCTCTCATGGAAACGAAGATTGCAAAGCGATAAAGACGCATCACTCTGCTTTTAAACTAGCCACAACGCACTTACTCAAGAGCGGCGTCATAAAAGATTTAAAAGAGATACAAGCGGTAGGCCATAGAGTCGTACACGGAGGAGAAAAATACAAATCTGCAATCAAGGTAACTCCAAAAATCCTCGAGGAAATAAAGAAGCTATCCAATCTGGCGCCTCTTCACAACCCACCGAACATTGAGGGAATCAAGGCATCACAAACACTTCTGCCAAAGGCTCAGAATGTAGCGATTTTTGACACGGCTTTTCACAGCACGCTGGAAGAAAAAGCTTACCTTTACGGACTTCCTATCGAGCTTTACAAAAAATACGGCATACGAAAATACGGATTTCACGGAACAAGTCACAAATACGTAGCTGGAGAAGCGCGAACTTACCTTGGAGCTAAAAAATCCAAGCATATGATCACGTGCCATCTTGGCAACGGAGCTTCGATAACAGCTATCAAAAACGGAAAATCTATCGATACATCCATGGGATTCACTCCACTTGAAGGCGTAATGATGGGAACGAGAACCGGAGATTTTGATCCGGCAATAATCTTCCATCTTACAGACAAAGGAATGAAGCCAAACAAGATATACGAAATGCTGAATAATGAATCCGGACTCAAGGGCATAGCAGGCAAATCAGACGTAAGAGATCTAAGAGACGCTTGGTTCGGCAAACAGGACAAAAAAGCCAAACTCGCGCTCGACATGTATTGCTACAGGATTGCAAAATATATCGGCGCATATTTGGTGGCACTCGGCCAATTGGACGCACTTGTCTTCACAGGAGGCATCGGCGAAAACGCTTGGTACATACGCAAATGGGTATGCGATTACCTCTCTATTGAACTAAGTGACAAGAAGAACAAACACACGGAATTTCCAAACCAGAAAACAGTCAAAATCTCACACGGGAAACCCGCAGTCCTCGTCATTCCTACAAACGAGGAACTGCAAATAGCCAAAGAGACTTACGAAATCATAAAATAGACGTTTCGCACAGCGAAACATACCATTCACTAATCCCTACATCCTAAGTCCTAAATCCTAAGCAATCTCCCCTATGCCACGCATCAAAAATCTCATACCAAAAGACCCCGACAAAAACATAAAAATTCCAAAAATACACCACGCGTTCAAGAAGGGACATTGGCAAATAGACGTCGATGTCAGGAATTTTATCCAGCTTAACTACAAGCCATACAAAGGCGACCACAAATTCCTCGAAAAACTTTCACGCAATACAAAAAAAGTGTGGAAAAAAATCGAGAAACTGCAAAAAACCGAGTTCAAAAGAGGCGGAGTTTACGGGATCGATACAAAAACACCATCTAACATAATCAGCCACAAGCCTGGGTACATCGACAAATCGGCAGAGGTAATAGTGGGTCTACAAACAGACAAGCCTCTGGTAAGAGCGATCAAACCGAAAGGTGGAGTAAGGCTTGTAGAGACAGCATGCGAATCTTACGGTTACAAGCTGGACCCAAAAGTCCGAGAGCTATATTCGGAGCACATCAAAACTCACAACGACGCAGTTTTTGATATCTACACAGGATGGAAAGATTTTTTCACACTAGAGAAGCATGATCTATTTCGCAAAAAAGGAATAATAACAGGACTGCCTGACAACTACGGACGCGGTAGAATCATAGGAGATTACAGAAGAGTGGCTCTATACGGAATCGACAGACTCATAAGCGAGAAGTTTGAGGAAATCAACGATGAGTGCACATACATGAACGAGGAGAATATGCTCCTGCGTGAAGAAGCCAACAAGCAGATCGAAGCTCTGCAGCAGCTCAAAGAAATGGCAGCGTCATACGGGTTCGACATCGGAAGACCGGCAGAGGATACGCGCGAAGCTATTCAATGGACTTATTTCGGGTATCTTGGAGCGGTAAAAGAGCAAGACGGAGCAGCAATGAGCTTTGGCAGAATAGACTCGTTTTTTGACATTTACGCAGAAAGAGATTTGAAAAGCGGAAAATACACAGAGAAACAAATCCAGGAATTCGTAGACAATTTCGTCCTCAAGCTAAGACTTGTAAGACATTTGCGCGCGCCGGAATACAACTCGCTGTTCGCAGGTGATCCAACATGGGTAACATGCGTACTCGGGGGGATGGGCAAAGACGGAAGACCTCTTGTCACAAAGACGTCTTTTCGAATGCTACACACGCTGGAAAATCTCGGCCCTGCCCCGGAACCCAATCTGACCATTCTGTGGTCACACAATTTGCCGCAAGAATTCAAGGACTACGCATGCTCGATATCCATAGACTCAAGCTCGATTCAGTTCGAGAATGACGAACTAATGAGGCCACTACATGGAGACGACTACGGCATTGCGTGTTGCGTCTCGGCAATGGAAATCGGCAAGGAAATGCAGTTTTTCGGAGCTAGATGCAATTTGCCTAAGATACTACTACTGGCAATCAACGAAGGACGTGACGAAATTGATGATGAACTTCTTGTAGAAGGAGTACCGAAACTTAAAAGCCAAAAACCACTGGAATACACGGAAGTTAAGAGAGAATTTTTCCATCTTATAGATTGGCTATGCAAGAAGTACGTCGAGACGATGAACGTAATTCATTACAGCCACGACAAATACAATTACGAGTCTGAGCAAATGGCATTACATGACCTCAAAATCCACAGATTCATGGCTTTTGGTATCGCAGGAATATCCATCGTCATAGACAGCTTGTCGGCAATCAGATATGCCAAAGTTACTCCCGTTAGAAACAAGAAAGGAGTCGCAAAAGATTTCACGATAAAAGGACAGTACCCTGCGTTCGGGAATGACGATGATCGCGCAGACAAGATGGGCATAGAAATAACACGCAAGTTTATCGAGACTTTGCGCAAGTACGGAGCTTACAGAAATGCGGAACATACAGTCTCGCTACTCACTATCACAGCAAACGTTGTTTATGGACACCATACGGGAGCAACACCGGACGGACGCAAGGCTGGAGAACCTTTCGCACCAGGGGCAAATCCGATGGGTGGCCGTGACAAATCAGGCGCACTCGCATCACTCAACTCTGTTGCAAAATTCCCTTATGAGTATTGCCGAGACGGAATCTCAAACACGTTCTCAATCACACCGGGTAGCTTGGGCAAAACCGATGATCAACGCATAAACAATCTGCGAGGAATGATGGATGGATATTTTCATAAGAAAGGACACCATCTAAACGTCAACGTACTAAATCGAGAGACATTACAAGACGCAATGAAAAACCCAGCAAAATACCCACAACTTACGATTAGGGTCTCTGGGTATGCCGTACATTTTATCAAGCTAACAAAAGAACAACAGGAAGAGGTCATCTCAAGGACATTCCATAAGAACTTCTAATAAGGAAGAGGAGCAATCAAGTGACATTGCACAGCAGATCCAGAACGCAGATTCCTATGGACACTCACACTCAGCTGAAAACCTTGAGAGGCAGTGTCCCTGGAACTTACTACACGCACCCCACCAAACAGAAATACTACTCTTACGCCACCACGCTTGGCCTCAATAAAAGTCAGCTCACGCAAATCGTAACCAGAAATAAAACCACCTTCCCCAAGATCAAACGAAAGCTCATGTCCATAAGCTCCTAAAGCAAAAGTAGAGATCGCCGACTCCAATGCTTCACGCAAGTGAGGGGTATAAATATCAAGCGCAGCAGCAGCAGAGATAGCACCATCTAAAGCTGCACCAAAATCCAATGCAGCAACTTCCTCAATCACATGCTCATCATCATCTGAATCAAAACCGCTGTCGAGACCAGTACCCATACAAATAAACATTAAAGAAAAAGATTGTATGCCTGCCCCAAACAAAAAACAATGCAAAACCCTGACAAAGCGCAGCACGAAAGGCCGTATCCACTCTTTTGAATCATTCGGTACATTAGATGGCCCTGGGCTTAGATTCGTTGCATTTCTGGAAGGCTGCCCACTAAGATGTCTGTATTGCCACAATGTCGACATGCTCGACATGTGCGACTACCACGAAATGACTCCTCAGGAGCTTATTAAGATAGTACTACCATACAAGCCTTATTTCGAAAATTCCGGAGGAGGAGTGACATTATCCGGAGGAGACCCCGTCATGCAACCGGATTTCGTATATAAGTTTTTCTCGCTCTGCAAAAAAGAAAAAATTCACACAACTATCGACACCTCTTGCTACGTAGCGCGAAAAAATCTGGAAAAACTCATCCCCGTAACAGATCTATGGATGATAAGTCTCAAGCACTTCGATGAGAAGAAACATCTCAAACTTACAGGAGTTGCAAATAGGCCAATACTTGAAAACATCAAATACTTAAGCAAGAAAGGCGCAAAAATCTGGCTCAGATACGTCGTATTACCAGGATGGACAGACACATCGAGCAATTTGCGCGCCCTACGCAAATTCCTATATGAAGTAAAATTCGAACAGATAGAACTACTTCCTTATCACACACACGGCATTTTTAAGTGGAAAGAGCTTGGCAAAAAGTATGAACTGGGAAGCGTAAAAGAGCCAACTCACAGATCAGTACATAAGATACGGGAAATGCTCGAAAAAGACGGCCACAAGGTAGTTGTGAATGAATAGAGCCCATCGCCTACGCGACAATCGGCCATTTCACACGCCCCTCTGAGTCACGAGCGGCTGCGTTGCCATTTGGACCATCCACGTAACGCTTTAGAAGATAAGCAACTTTGGCAAGGGCCGCTTTGGCCGAAACGAGGTAAGCCTCAATTTCGTCAGAAAAAACATCTCCTTCTTGATAACGATGATCGGGTTTAAGAAGCAGCTTCGCTCGAATACCAGCTTCAGCAAATAAGTATTGACCATAGAAATACCCGATCGAGCAACCGGTCTCATCATCTTGGAGAGCGAGTATTTTTTGCATCTCGGTGAGATTATCGGGATGGTGATAAATTTTGGCTTTTTTGGCATAACCTCCCGACATATCGGGACACTGACCTGCGATATCAACTCGCGAATCTGTAGCTACGCCGGCGTTATAAGTCTTAACCAAACGATGGAGCCACTGCAAACCTGAACGATCCTTGAAAATATCATCAACCGTAATATCCTTAGAAAGACGTTCTATAACCGACAAAGGATTATGAGGTTCTCGGAGAGCCACATTGGGCACATGTTCACGCCCGTGAACATCTTCGAGCTCCAGAACGACATCAAACGCGGTCAACAAGCCTTGCAAATGGTCATACGCAAGAGTGGACAAATCAAACGAAACAGCTTCTTTGGAGTAAGGGCCATGTCCGGCCTGAACATAGTATCCGAACACTTCGGCCAAAATTCTTTTGGCGGCGCTGAGATTTTTTGCCTGAGACAACACACCAATGATTAGAGGCGACTGATCAAGCCGATTCGGGATAAGATCGATAAGATCATCATGTCTCTCAAGCCAACCCATAACAAGCTTCACCTTTTTGGCCGTCTCCGATTGGATATCCGCAACGCTTTGCGGCTGACTGACGACCTCGGAAACCATCTTGAGCGCCAACGGATTCCGAACATCCCCGGCTTCGGTTCGCTCGAAAGAGTCCTTAAGCCTGGAGACATGCGCCTCTTCTGCGAGGCCAAGAGCTCTGGAGAGCGTCGGCGTTAAGCCGATAAAAGCAAATGGCATAGGCTGGGAAGCGGAAGAGCGAAGAGCACCTATCATGCCATTAAAAGGGACTCTCTTGAAAGCCTCGTCAACAACATCAGTAGTCGCATAATCACGAGCCATCGTCGCATTATCGACATCGCAAACCAAATAATAATCTCTACCCATCACCTTGCCGCGACCTTTTAAAGCCTCAACCAAGTGATCCGGCAAAAAATCGGCCGTTGTGGAATCTTTATGGGGAGTCACAAAAACAACATTCGTTTTCCCTTCTTCCATCTGATCACAGAGCCGAGAAATAACATGGTCCATCTCGGAATGTTCCGTAGTCGTCCAAGGCGTCTGAACTTTCTTAACGGAAATCCCCGCACTACGAAAAACCTTAAAAGCTGCATCGCTACCGGTGTCATTCACAACTTGAAGCAAATTGACCGAATCTGTTCTAGCGGCAATAGCTTCGGCTAGCATCCCAATACATTTCAGCCTCGACGATTCAAACCCCATTGCGAATTTATGAGGGACCCCAATCTTGGTTTGAAGAGCGGAAGTAGCTGCTTGCTGATCTGGAGCACTCATCTCTGAAGAACGATCAATTCCGCGAATTACTTTCGAAATATTCACACCTGTTGAATCGGCAATATGGATATCTCGAGCTTCACCATAAGCCTGACAACCCGGATCATCTTTCTGTAAAATCAGAGCTAACGCGGCGATAGCCGGAACATTGGGCACATCGTCGCATTCGTAAGGCCATTTGGACCACATTGTATAGAGGTTACCATAAGATGCCTTGTTTGAACCGGCCACCATACCGTCATAAGCCGCTTTTACCGCATTATGAGGCGCAATCATTATCGAAAGTCCGGGAGGAATCCCAAGCCCGTCAAGCTTAACGACATAAAAAGTATTCGGATCCGCTTTGGAGAAATCCATAACTTCAATATTCGCCGCCTCGACCTGGTTAATCTTATAACCGGCCGATTCGTAGTCTCCGAAATTACCGCGAAGGATCACCTCGCAATCATCGGGATGATCCAAAAAGAGTGGATATTGCCTATCCGTAAGCCCAAACTTAGCATGAATAGTCGCCAAGGTATCGGCAACAAGTCGTTTAACTTCGGGACTACCAACAGGAAGCTCCGCAAAGTCCAAAATGGCATCCCAGTGAGCATCGACAATGTTCTCTTTATCACTGGTGACGCGATCGCCATTAAGCAGCGCTTTAACACCGCCTGGTGTTCTCACAACTTTACCCGCCATTTCATGAGGGACTCTTGCTCCCAAAATCGCCATGGCGGGAGTGCCGTCCTCATTATGTGAGTAACCGTTCCTTTGCACCGAATCAACGTATTCGGCAGCCTGGTCGGGATCGTTGAGGATAAGCCAGTTCCAGTACTCGGCATTGGTAAAACGGCTTTTTTCTGGACACATGATCTCGATACCATAGTTACCATGCAGAGCAAGTAGCTTGCGATAGAGTTGTTTTTGCTTGGCTTTCATGGCAAGCACTTGCTCCGGAGCGTTGTAGCGACTCCCCGGATCACTCAGCTCAAAAATAATGCGAATATGAGGATCAATGCCGCCACCGATACCGATACCGGGATGTAAATGACCGTAAACCGCAACATTCATACCATCGGCGGAATCAAATCCATCGATATAGTCGGCAAAAAGATTAGCGACTTCTTGTCGAGCCAACTCATCTTGCTCAGAATCACCGGAAGTAAATCGTATATTAAGGTCGCTGGAAGCAGTGACGCCACCAAGATCTTTTGCTTTTTCCCGAGAAGCCGTTGGAGCCCCATGACGCAAGCGGTTCATAATACCAGCCTGCCTATCGGGGTTGAGAATTGTTAATTCCTCAAGATGGTCATAGATATCATCAGTTTCACACTGACAAATTTCGGATAGAAGAGAGGTGAGCGTCTCAACAGAGAGGAGCTCATCAAGGCGACCCTCTCCACCAAAGGAGGAGAACGTGACATAAAGTCCGTAAGGATTTTGCTTGTAATGATTGGACACTTCTTCAAGAGCTCTTTGCTCATCACCTTGGAATTTCGACAGCGCCATCTCGTAAACATTTTTGGAAAGAGGCTCGATACCGGTCACAAGCAATCCATCGTCATTATTCCCTTCAAGGACGCGCCCGGGATCTCTGACCTCCGCATACTTGGACAAAAGCTTCTGCAGCCTGAGCATATTCGTCCACGCTTCGCGTTCATTCTTTCCGGGAACGGGAATGAACAAGCTGTATTCGTGTTTGGGAAGCGCCGTAGCCTCAAATTCGGCCTGCATAACGAGTCCTCCCGAGCCATTGAGACCAACGATCTTCCGAGACTCTTCGAGTGACAAACAAGAAACCTGCGCATCGCCATTTACAATCGTTGCCGACAAGATATCATCCGATGGCTTGGAGCGATTTCCTCCCTCGGCGCCGGTCGAAATAATGCCGCCTATATGAGCCTCCTTCTCGCTGGTCGGCTCGGACATAAGGGAAAAGCGATATTTATCATGAGGACAAACCTGATTAAGAAACGTACGTACGTCCGCCACTTTAGCTCCGGCATGAGCGACAACACGATGAGGATGAGATTTATCCTGAGGGAAGGTCTTGGACTTAAGAATCGCAACAGGCAGCGAAGGGTGCTTGACAAGATCGTATACAGAATTGTCGAATTCGGGAATAGTCAAAAATTGATCGCAAGGTGACACCTCCGGAGTACGATCATCCATAGAGGGATTAAAATCGGCAACTTGAATACCAACAACACCATTCAGGCCTTTTTGCTTCGCCAAATCCATAACTTGAAAAACGCCAAGTGCACTGGTCTTGGAACCGATAGGTAGAGCCATAAGTCGATTATCTATACAGAACCGAATGGCACGTTGTGCTTCTTCCACTGTTGCGACTTCGATCTTGAAATTCATTTGCACTTCATGACCGCCATCGTCAGTCTCTTGAAGGTAATCAAGACGTCTACTATTGAAAACCGCTTCTTGCTTTATCTGTTCAACACGACGCTGCAACCTGTCTTCAAGAGCTTGTTTAGCTACATGTTGCGAACCGCTAGACTCTGTATCGTCTTCACCGTTTTGAAGCAACGAAATCGTATCCGTGAGAGGAATAACAATCGCGTCATTTTTGACCAAGAAGGCTATATCATCAACTTCTTTAACCCGTAATCCGGCACTTTTAGCCGCATTCCACAACGCCATTCGTTTATCTTTGACATTGCGCAGGACGGAAATTGCCCCTGGTTTCTGTTGCTTAATACGAGTACTAATCTCGTCGGAAGCCGATGCGATAGCCGAGATAAGCTGTCCTGATTCGCGAAAACAAAAACGACCGCTCTCAATCAAATGGCTAAGATGGAAACTGGGTAACATAACAATAAATTACAACATAGGAGAGTGATTTTAGTAGAAATAAACTTAAATCTCGACCTTTAAAGCCAAGTCAAAATAAAATGACATAAAGAACGATGGCGATTTTGTCATAGGGCGAGGTGTCAAAAACGAGGAATAGCAGAGTTATTTAAGGCTTTTGACAATAAAGCCATATGGCAAAAGGACCTTCTTCCGCTTATGTTATTTTATTTTGACTTGGCTCTAAACCAAAAATCCATCTTCATAATTCGAAGGAGCTCTGTTAAACTGGAACTTGATTTTAGGAAAAAGCAGGAAGTAGCAAAATAACACTACAACCCTATCCCATATACCATATAAAAACAAAAACACATGCTCAAACTCATACCAAACCGCATAGAAATCAGAAGTGGAAACCAATACATAGTGCTTCTGAACGAGACAACAGCTCACATTTTGGATCTCCACATCGGCGACCGCGTCAAAGTTAAGAATGGAAAATACGAGGCTACGGCTATTTTGCAAATTTCCGAAGACGGCATAAAAGACGGCCACATCGGACTCTACATGGAAGCATGGAAAGAGCTCAGAGCTCGCAGAGGACAGCGCATAACGTTGTCTCTCGCGGACAAACCGCTTGCAACAAAATACATACGCAAAAAACTCGACGGCGGAAGATTAACAACAGAGGAAATAGACGAAATCATCAAAGACATTACCGATGACAACCTAAGTGACATTGAGCTTACATATTTCGTCTCGGGATGTTATATACATGGACTCGATAACCACGAGACGGCGGAACTGACAAAATCCATAGTCAAACACGGCTCCAAACTCGACTTTGGAAACAGACTGGTACTCGATAAACACTGTATCGGTGGAGTCCCCGGCAACAGAACAACAATGGTGGTAATACCAATAGTCACAGCTGCGGGCTTACTAATGCCAAAAACGTCGTCCAGAGCCATCACAAGCCCTGCCGGTACAGCGGACACGATGGAGGTTTTGGCAAATGTAAAAAACGAGGCTCCAAAACTAACAAAGATAGCTGAAAAGATAGGAGGATTCATCACGTGGGGAGGCGGAGTAGACTTAGCTGCGGCGGACGACCACATGATTAAGGTCAGGCATCCATTGTCGCTTGATCCGGAGGGAATGCTACTGGCATCCATCATGGCGAAGAAACATTCCGTAGGAGCAAAGAGGTGCCTGATCGACATTCCAGTTGGAGAACAAGTCAAAGTACAAGACATCAGGAGAGCAAAACATCTGAGAGCAAGATTTATACAGATTGGAAAAATTCTGGGCATTAAAGTCAAAGTGATATTTTCCAACGGCGAACAGCCTATCGGAAACGGCATCGGCCCTCTTTTGGAGGCTCAAGATGTAATGAAAGTACTTGCGAACGCTCCTGATGCACCTGCAGATTTGCGTGAAAAATCTCTCTACATGGCGGGCATCTTGCTGGAACTTGGTGGCAAAGCGATGTCAGGCTTCGGATACCGAAAAGCTAAGAAAATCCTGAAAAAAGGACAAGCACTCGAGCAAATGAACAAAATTATAGACGCTCAAGGTCGCAAGAGACTGCCAAAAAACGCGAGCCTTATATACAAAGTCAAATCAGGCAAAGAAGGTAAAGTCAGTTACATCAACAACAAAGCAATATCGAGACTGGCACGCGTTGCCGGAGCTCCTCTTGATGCAGCCGCAGGTATTTATCTCAGAAAAAAACTTGGCGACACGGTCAAAAAGAATGAGGTTCTATACGAAATCCACTCAAACAACGCAGATCGTGCAGAATTCTCAAAAGACATGTCAAAGAAAGAGTCCGGATACACAGTCAAATAATTGGTAATTTGCGCGAAGCGCGGTGTCCCTAATCCCTAAATCCTAAGTCCTCCGTACAACCCTACACCCTATCCCCTACACCCTTCCCCTACATGGACTTCCAACAAACAGTACAAGGAATCAAAGATTTAAGCATCCAAGGAGCAACGGCAATCGCAGTCGCAGCAACGGAAGCTTTGGCTCAAAAAATCGCACAAGGAGCAAGCGAAGAAGAGCTGAGATCAGCAACGAAGGAACTCGTAGAAGCTCGAGCGACAGAACCTGCACTGAGAAACGCCCTAGCTTACTGCCTTACAAACTACAAAGCTGATCCGGAGGCGGCACAAAAAGCGGCTGAGCACTTCAACGACGCCAAAAAGAAAATTACAGAGATAGGAGCAAATCGCATAGAAGATGGAATGACGGTTTTTACTCACTGCCACTCCTCAACAGTAGAACGCATAGTGATAGAAGCCCACAAACAAGGTAAAAAAATACGCGTCCGCAACACCGAAACAAGACCCAAGTTCCAAGGACGCATCACTGCGCAAAAAATATCAGAAGCTGGTATTGAGGTGGATCACTATGTGGATTCCGCAGCGACAGAAGCGATACGAGGAGCCAACATATTCTTGTTCGGATGCGATGCAATCACGTCAGACGGACGGATCATAAACAAGATCGGAACTGCTTTGATGTTAGACATAGCAGAAAAATACGACGTACCATCATACTCATGTACGGATTCATGGAAATTCAATCCAGCGACAATCATGGGACACGACGAAGAGATAGAGCAGCGCGAACCTGCGGAAGTATGGGAAGACGCTCCAAAAGGGGTGAAAATCCACAATCCGGCATTTGAAGTATGCTCTCCGGACAGCTTAACAGGGATGATATCCGAATTGGGAATTTTTAAGCCAGAAGCACTTATAACAGAGATCAAAGTGGCATATCCATGGTTAATCAACTGACAAGACAATGCATTTCCTAAAGATCCAACTTGAAAAAACCAAAGGGATTAAGATACCTTACAAAATCTTTGAAGGGGAAAAAGCTGGGCCAACTTTCGTGATTTCCGGGGGGATGCACGGCGACGAACTCAACGGAATTGCTTTGGTGAAAAAACTAATAGACTATTGTACAAGACATAAAATAGAGAAAACACTACATGGCAAACTAATTATATTACCGATACTCAATCCAACGGGTTTCGAGAAGAAGAGAAGGACGGTGCAGTACGACAAGAAAGATCTCAACCGCAGCTTTAACAGGAAAGAAAAAAGTCCTAGTAATATCATAGCAAACGCACTAGTCAAAGAAATATACAGCCAAGCGGACTACGCGATAGACTGCCACGATTCCGGCCACCGAAATGTCCTAATCCCGCATGCACGAATTCATGACAGCCAACGAACAACCTGCAAAAGATGTACACGTAACATGGCGCAAGCATTTGGATCAAAGATCATCATAGAGCGAGAAGGCAAGGCAGGGATGATAGCAGTCGAGATGGAAAGGAAATTCAACTTGCCTGTACTAACAATCGAGACGGGTGGCGCACTCAAACTATTCGACAATTTCGTCAACAAAGGACTCGACGGAATAATCAACATACTAAGATTCTACGGGATGCTGCCTGGAGAGGTGAAAATTCCGAATAAACAATATTTCCTGAAATATCGGTTTGGTATCAAAGCACCTGCAACCGGCATTATGAAATTTATCAAGAAACTGGGACAACGCGTACATCTAGGTGACAAAATCGGCGAACTTTACATCCCAATGCGTAATAGAACGATAGATCTGATAAGCCCGATGTGTGGACTACTTTTCTCCATACAATACGGGGAATCTGTCGCAAAAGATGAGATTGTATATTCCGTCTTGGAAGATCGCAAATGCCATGTAAAAAGACGCCACACAACAAGCATGTTCGAAGAAGTGGAGAACATCGTCATGTAGAGCCAATCGGCAAATAGGATTGTGGGCATAGGCGAAAGAACGTACTTTACGTAAGTGAATGAGCCTATAGCCGGGCTACCATAAAATGGCATAAAGAGCGGAGGCTATTTTGTCCATATGGCAAGGCAGCAAAAACGTAGACTAGCAGCGCTAATCAAGGCTTTTGATAACAAGGCCATATGGCAAAAGAGTCTTTGAGGTTTACTGCCGTTTTATGGTAGTTCGGCTATACACCCAAAATCCACTCGGAAGCCCTAGCGAAGAACATAATCATAAAGCCGTTAATTCGTTTTGATTGTCGAGCGAGTATCAGCAGTGCTCATAGTCTTTTGAGAGCGTACATGCTAGCTCGAATGTAGTAGCGAGTTTTGCGTTTGGCAGCGTAGGCAAAGAAACCGATTTTTGCCGAAGCGAACAATCATTTTCAAGAAATTAGGAGAATAATTCTAAAAGAATCTATTCGACTAATTTAGTAGAAAATGAAGCAAAACCCTATTGCAAAAAGACAGGAAGCGATGCCACGAGCAAGGCAATCACCATAAAGAATTTATTTTTTATTCGGAGCGGCTCTGCAGTCCCGCGTTGGCGGGGCGAAGCCCTAGCGAAGAACATAATCATAAAGCCGTTAATTCGTTTTGATTGTCGAGCGAGTATCAGCAGTGCTCATAGTCTTTTGAGAGCGTACATGCTAGCTCGAAAAAGACAGGAAGCGATGCCACGAGCAAGGCAATCAAAACAAATTAATTCTGGTCCAAATGCCCCTCCCTCACCACAGTAAATCTGCCGGACTCAGTATCAAGATCGTAGATATTGAAATTCGTCTTAATATCAAACCCTGCTTCATGAGAAGCAAAGTTAATGTTTTTAGAACCTGCTTCCCCACTTTTAACACGATGAAAGACGTGCGTATCCCAATGCAGGATAGCGGGACCATCATGCACAACCAAACCATTATGGATGATCTTATCGGGATAAACCTCAAAAGACTCCACTTTCCCGTGTGACAAAGTATACAGATCAACATATCTCTTCCCTACCAGTACGATCAGATTGTCTTGCTGATGCGGATGCATATACCAAGGCCGCTCAACGTCACCGACACTACCGGGAGACAATGCGTTAGGCCCATGATTAACATTTGTGATCTCTTTCAAGTCCTCTACAAGAGGGATATCATAAAATTCGACCTTATCGGTCTTACGAAACTCCTTGAACGGTATAACTTTATAGAAACTTGGCATAGTGTTTTGGTTTAAATTTGAGGCTACCACGATTATAATGGAACAAATACACCCAGTCTATCAAGCTAAAACAAAAAATATGCAAATAATAGCGCACAGAAGAAAGACGAAAAACTACATAAAGACAAGTAAGAAAGCACTGACAGATGCAGATCATGAGTTTTTAAAAAAACTGGTCGAAACGCAGAAGAAGTCCGAATGCCTAAGAGCACACGTAGCCTCGATAGTAGTCAATGCCGATGGAGAAATAATAGCAAAAGCAACTAACTCACCTCACAAGATATACAGCTGCAAAAAAATCGGCTGTATCCGCGACATAAGAAAAGTACCATCGGGCAGCAGAAGAGAGATATGCTATGGAATTTGCGCGGAACAATATTGCTTTGTAGAAATGGCAAAGAAAGGAGTCTCCTGCAAGGGTGGAACAATTTACGTAACATCACATCCATGCCGCATATGCGAATCAATGATTGCGGAAAGCGGCATCAAACGCGTTGTATTTATCAAGGGTTACCCTGATATGATCCCGGAATATGACATCCTCCCGGATTACAAAATCGAGGTTGTCCAAGCAAAAGAGTATGGCGACACAAAACCTCACACAATTTAAAAAGAAGCGTAGCCACCATAAGGGGACCACGCTTCCTATAACTTATTTGAGAGAGTCCCTAGAAGGTATCGATCCAAACTCCATCAATGTAGATCTCACTACTGCTACCTTCATAAACAGTAAATCGTGCGAAATCTATGGCCGTCCAGTCTACAGAGCCATAAACAGTAGAACTTGGCAGGCTGACAGAATAGTAATGCCAATCATTATCGGTAGGCATAGACGAAACATCACCATAAATATAATGAGTATTAGAATCTCCAACTGCAATCCTCAAGCCACTCACCGCAGTATAATCATCTGTCTTCATCCAGAAGCCTATATGTCCGGTTGATGGCTTACCTGAAGTTTTTCCCAGAAGAGTGGAGAAATCATAAGGACCGCCTGGAAGAGTCCATGTAGACTGAGGTTTCCATGTAGCTTCACCTACCGACGAATGACTCCAGTTGAACAGAGCACAATAACTACCCTGCATGCAATCCGTACTGGAAACATTTGCAGTATTAGCATCGTCATAATAATGATAAACACCACTAATAGAACTCCAAGAGCTGTACTCCATTTGATCCACATAAGAATAATCCGATGAATCATCGATAGCCGGATCTGTACCATAATAGTTGACCTCATGCCCATCAAGGAGTCCATCGCTATCAGAGTCCGTAGAAGTAGGATCCGTACCGTATGTATTGACCTCGTCACCATCGGAAAGACCATCATCGTCAGAGTCAGTATCTGTCTCGTCGGAACCATAGTAGGCTTCCTCGTCATCATACAGTCCGTCTCCGTCCGTATCATCGATACAGCCGTCGGCATCATCATCGTAACCCGTAGCATCCTCAGTCGGACATAGGTCGTCGACGTCATTGACGCCATCTCCATCACTATCAGAAGGATAATCGGAAGCATCAGTAGGATCGGTAGCGTAAGTAACCTCAACGCCATCTGAATAGCCGTCGGCATCACTATCGGAATTGTTCGGATCGAGAGAAGACGCGTCAGCTCCACTCCAACCGAAATCGGAGATAACGTCGTAAGTCACGATTTCTTCATAGTCTGTAAGACCGTCGGAATCGCTGTCGGAGTCGTTAGGATCTGTTAAGTACGTGATGACTTCTTCGTAATCGGTAAGCGAGTCATCATCACTGTCCGTATCGTTGGGATCTGTAGCGTAAGTAACCTCAACACCATCGATAAGAGAGTCTCCGTCCGAATCTTGAGTGGTAGGATCTGTTGAGTATGTTTTTACCTCCTCTCCATCGGAGAGACCATCCGAGTCGCTGTCAGGATTAGTAGGGTCCAAAGTATAAGTACCCGTATACGTACCGGCATAAGTCACAACCTCTTCATAATCATCAAGAGAATCGGCATCGGTATCAGGATCACAAGGATCTGTACCGGCGGTATACTCTTCCATATTGGTAAGCAGGTCTGAGTCACTATAATCGTCTGCGTCATACGTGTAAGCATCAACACAGGTATATCTAGCCTCCCATGCATCATCCATGCCATCAAGATCGGCATCGGTAGGATAATCGGAAGCATCCGTTGGGTCTGTTGCATATGTAACAACTTCGACTCCATCACTATAGGAATCTCCATCGCTATCGGAATTATTCGGATCGAGGGAAGACGCATCAGCTCCGCTCCAACCGAAATCGGAGATAACTGCGTATGTCACAACTTCCTCATAATCGGTAAGAGAGTCGTCATCGCTATCGGAGTCGTTAGGATCTGTGAAATAAATAGCAATCTCCTGATAATCCGTCAGGCTATCGCCATCACTATCGGAATTAGATGGATCAGTACCATAAGTTTCAACCTCATCCCAATCGGAGAGGCCATCCGAGTCGCTATCCAGAGTATCGGGAGTTTCGGAAGAGTCGTTAGGATCACTACCGTATTCGATCTCGACATCGTCATTATAGCCATCGGCATCGCTGTCAACATCCGTAGGATCGGTATAATACGTATCAACCTCATCTCCATCAGATAAATTATCACCATCAGTATCGGAATCGTTAGGATCAGTACTTTCTAAATACTCTTCCAGATTAGTCAAACCATCGATGTCAGGATCCAAAGCACTATCATCGATGCCGACGGAGAGTCCGTTATCCCCTTCCCAAACATCGTCCATGCCGTCCGCATCCGTATCGACAAACGAAGGGTAGTCGGAAGAGTCCGTAGGATCGGTTCCGTAAGTATATTCAATCAAATTACTGTAACCATCGGCATCTGGATCGGAAGATGCGTCATCGGTATTCGGATCCAAATCAGGTGAGTAAGAGACCTCCCAGGCATCATCCATACCATCGGAGTCTGTATCCGCATCAGATGGATCGGTACCATATACGGAAACCTCATCACCATCAGGTAGCGTATCATCATCGCTATCCGTATCTGTCGGACTGCTGCCATAGACCTCCGCTTCATCTCCGTCAGAGAGAGTATCTCCGTCAGTATCCTGATCGGTAGGATCACTTGCGTAGGTATTGACCTCTTCGCCATCATCAAGTCCGTCGGAATCCGTATCGCCATTAAGTGGATCAAGCGCCGATGCATCGGCTCCGCTCCAACCCATCGCTGCCGTATCGGCATACGTCACAAGCTCCTCGTAATCCGTAAGAGAATCATCATCAGTATACGAGTCGCAAGGATCCGTACCTGCTTCATACTCTTCTATATTGGTAAGTCCGTCAGAATCGCCATCATCATCTGCATCATAAACAGACGAGTCTACACATGCGTAAGAGTCCTCCCAAGTATCATCCATATGATCCAAATCCGCATCGTCCGGCACACTGGTCGAATCGAGAGGATTGCTGCCTCCGTCGATTTCTTCGGCATCATTGTAAGAGTCACCATCCGAATCCGCGTCAATAGGACTAGTGTTATAGAGTAGAACTTCGTCACCGTCAGAGATTGAATCACCATCGGAATCAACATTCGCTACATCCGCTCCCCATCCGCTTTCCGCTTCATCCCAAAGTCCATCCGCATCGGTATCGGAAGTCAAAGTCACCTCCATAGCACCCATATCGGCACCGCCTCCCATACGAGCAACGCCGTACATATCGGTTGCAGGGCTGACGCTGCTATCCGCCGAATCAACGCCAAAAGAAGTCATCTCAAGCATATAATCGCCACCGGAAGGATCGGCATAAGGATAGTAGTCGTACCAAGCAAGCTTATTGTGGCTGTCTATAGCACGCAAAGCCTCTTGTTCCTCAAGAGAGTAATCGTTGTAACTTGAATAGTAAGAATAAATCGATCCATCTCCAGGAGTAGAAGATCCGGTATATTCGACCAGAACGTAGTCGGTCATGCCACCCTCCATCGGATAGAGGTTGTAATCCAAATCAATCAGCGAAAAGACATCAGCACTCACAAGCACAGGGAGTGATTTACCGTCAATCGCTGAGAAAATATTGTTGTAGGCGCTTAACCCGCCTGAGCTCAATCCATCAACGACAATGTCATTATAATTCGTGCCAAAGCTGTTGTTTACAACGGAGGCATCGGAATTCAAATAAACAATCTCGACACCGACATCACCGTTTGTAAGCAGATTATTATATACATCGTTAACTTCCGTAGAATTGAAGCTCATAGCGGTATCAGCCCAATCAGATTTATTTCCTGAAACTTCAAGAGCGCTACCACCTTCAAACAATATAGGAGCAGCAACACGATAAAACGTATTCCCACTCAGGCTATCAACATCCGTATCTACGGCATCAATAGCCGTAACCACTCCAGAGGAGAAATCATTGCGATCAATATTCGCCACATCAACCTCATCCAAATCCAAAGCCACATCGCATGTCGGCATATAGTTCCCGGATATACTGGTGACCGTAGCAATTCCGGAACTAGGAGTTGCATCCAGTTTTATACAACTGCTGGAATTATAGAAATTATTACTATCAATTTCGGCAAACATAATGTCCCAATTATTAGTAGCGGCATGGAAACCATTAGGCGCCCCTTTGAATTCATTATTAATAAAATATCCAGTCGTAGACCCTCCATAAAAAGCATCAATAACGATATCGGTGTCCGTAGACAAGAATTCATTACCGTCAACGGTGTCAAAATACCCACCATCAATATAAATGGTCTGCAGATAAATAGGATCATTTGATGATAATTGGTAAAAACGATTCCCTTTATAAATATCAACATAAGAGTCCTCACCAGTTACAGCAGCGTAATCAGAAGTCCAATCATACATATAAGCCCCTGTTTCATTCGATTCGACAGAATCAATAACAGAGGAAATAAACATCATAAGCTTCTCGATACCATACTGATCAGCCGCTTCTCCACTTACGGAAGGCAAATTGAAAAATCGGTTCTGGAAAATATCACCAATAGCAGCACCATCGGAGTAGATGCCTACCGATGCGTTGCCATAAAGACCGCTAATAAAATCTATATTGCTTATAGATCCAACAGTAGAAGGACCTGTATAATCTAAAGGAGGAGGTGTCCCATCGTTAGGATCATCACAATAATCTTCGCCGTCGCCACAAGGAGTGCCGAATCCAATGATAACAATTCCATCATCAAACTGAGTGATATTCACATCGTGTATCGCATCAACCTGTGAGCTATTCGCTATATAAATACCCGTTTCAACAGCCGAAACGGACGAATTCGAAATTTCACCGACATACGCGCCAATGATGCTAATCCCATAAGTACCAGGCTGCCAATCGACACCCGAGATCATACTTCCATAAATATTGACATCGTCAACGGAGACAACATCATTACGCAAATATATTGCCGTATCACCAACATTGCCATACACGTCACCGGATATGGAATTAAGCGAACCGACCCAAGAAAGAAAAATACCAAAATCAAATCCGCTATAAGTGTTGCCAGATATAGAATCAACATTGCCAGAGATAGTAATACCTCTGATATCAGTTGCACTACCACCACTTAGTACAGAGAAAGCATTATTAGTAATAGACCCGACATCTCCATCTATCACATTTACTTGAGTACCGTCCGCATTAGAAGTAGCTTCAAACGTATTGCCATCGATTGAACCTACAGAGCCCGATGCCGTTTGCACAACAACGCCTCTTTTGTGATTCACAAAAGAATTGCTTTGAATAGTACCTACAGATCCGCTCATAACACGAACACCTGCTGAGAAATGACCGGGAACAGTGTCGTAAACCGTATCGGCATACTCGAAATTATTATTTGTAATTTCAGAAATAGTTGGGCTCCAACTACCAGGCAAACCCATTACAATCGCATATTCATTGTAGAAATCATTTCCATCAATCAAATCAATATTCCCATTCGCAAGGTACAAACTGCCAGGAGCACCGAAAGTTGATGTATAAACATTGAACGTATTATCAACAATTTCATCAACATCGGCATGACTATCACCTACATATGTCCTCGATTCATTAAATATATTATTACGGACAGATGAGACATGCGTTCCAATATTAAGATTAGTGTAATTAAATGTATTTAAATACACTTCCACGTCAGAAACAGGATAAGAACCATAAGGATTGCCTAGACTCAAAACCCCCCTGTTGTAAGAAGTTCCATCAAAAGTGTTGTTATAAATTTTTATTGCATCAGCAACACCACCATGCAACACCAACCTACCACCAATACCAAAATTGTTACTACTAACAACCAGCTCTTCATGATTCATCGAAGCAAAACCAAAAACCTGCAAACCTGCCGATGCAGTGGCGCTAAAATCAAAACCAGAATAATTCAAATATTCGACTCCGTTACCCTTAGATGACGGATATGCAACACTCATACTACCAGTTTTTGGGCCACAACCACGCGAATAGTCCACCCATGGCTCAACCCAAACGTTTATGTTGCTTGGGTAAGGTTCTGTTGTTGACCCAGAATAACCTCCACTTGGACTGCAATATTCAATAATTACATCATTGTAACCGCTTGCACTAGCTGCATAAATCGCAGCTTCAACCGAACCATAAGGATCAGCTGTAGTACCCCATGTAGTTTTCGGTGGCCTGCCCGAAGACTCACGGGTCGTACCATGATAAGTCAGAGAAACACTATCATCAACATACAACACCAATGCTGATGCAGCATGAGTAGTCCCTGACAAAACAGGTACAAGGCCAATAAACAGAATAGCTACGATCAAAGTAGCTACAAATCCTTTTAGGAGTGTCTTCACATTCATATTGAGGGGGTTAAAATCCATATAAATATCTTGCCAAATAGAGATTTCGAAATTAACTATCGAAACCTCTTTATTGTTTAATCCAAGAGAGAACGTATTGAAACGTTTCTGAGCAATTATTTTTTACGGGCCCGCCCAAGTTAAGCCCAAAAGCCATTTTTACAAAGGTTGCAAATATAACTCAATAATTACGGCATGTCAATCAATCAATCAATTAAGCTTGGATTCTAGCCGGAAACAGGACCAAATGAGTCATGCAAAAAAAACCACACACTCTACTCTCTGCGTCTTGCAGTCTGTTATCTGTATCTTGTTATCTGCTCTCTAATAACCATAGTACCAAACCTTGTCTCCGGTAAGCAGGTACATCCTGTTCTCCGCTTGTGATATGTAGATGTCTCGTATGTCGTCAAGACCTTCAAAGACATACTGGGTAGAATAAACCAAACCTCCTGTCTTAGCATCCTTGTTAAAAACCAAAACTCGACTATTAGCAGGATCAAGAACATAGAGCTGACTCATCTCATAAGCTGTATGAATCTTGGTCGCACCTGCAAAACTCGTAAGCGGAGATCTGTCGATATTGAAATCCTCCTCGACACCACTTAGGAGCTTGGTAATCGTGCCATCACTATTAAGAATCCAGACAGAACCATCTATAGACATCGAGACAGCACCACTCAAATCCACGTCGTCAGCTAGCAAATAAGACTCAGCTGACCCATAAGATGCCCTTTGGCGATAATATTTCCAGATTTGTGACCCGATAGGGTCCAGAACATAAACCTTGGTAGCATAAGGAACGACATCGATGCCGCTTTTAAATCCGGACTCGGCATCCATAAAATTAAAGACAAAGCCATCGTACTCAATGATTCCGCCATCTTCCGTATAGAATAGTATACTGTTCTGGTCTTCGAAAGCAGCACCATCAATAACAACTTTCTCATCATCGATAGTCAAAGGATCTTGAACCTCGCCAAGTTCAATCTCATATAGCCCATTGTATTCATAAACATACAAACTACCATCGTAAGGTATGATACCAAGCGCACTTACGGTAGACCTCTTTTCTGACAAATCAGCGTACATGGTGACCTCAGGAACCCTAATTACATTGTCCAAATAATCACGCTGCTCTTCAATGGAACTCAAATATTGACTAGCGCTAGCCCTCAAATAACCCGAAGCGAGAACCTCCATCGCCATATCCTCTGCATCATTTAAAAGTTTCTCAGCACTACTTTTGTCATAAGTGCCTTTTGTCTCAGCTTCATCAATTTTATCAGAAACGGAAACAAGTTGCGCTTCAAGATCCTCAATATACTGCTGCTTATGGCCTTGATTACGAACAAGATAAATACCTGCAACAAGCACAATAACAACCAAAATCAGTGATAACAGAACCTTATCTCGACCAAGACGACGCCATTCTGAAAGAGCACCTTTATTCTCCACCCATTTATCAAGCAAATGCCTAAGATCAGCGATCTTCTCAGATACAAACGATAGGACTTTATTATCGGCAAAAACTCCTGAGAACTTAGAATACCAGCCTCCTTTCGCCCTCTTAGGCTTAGAATCGGGAATCTCAGCTACAGGCGCATGTCCTTCGCCTCCAACAATGCCTACCGCGCAAACAGAGATTCTATCTGTAGCATCCATAGAGACAAAGCCATGGAGATCAACCAGACTATCTTTCAAATCATTATCGGAAAAAATCTTAGCCATATCCATTTTCGTCACATATCGATAAAGCCTCGCCGTACTATAAACAAGCCTATCACCGGGAACAACGCCTCCACTGGCGATATTAGCAAAAAGCTCCTTACCCGAAGTAGTACCCTCATGCAAACCTTCGCTAATAATATTCACGTGCCTCTTTCTAACCAAATATGCTTCGGCGTCGCCATGTTGAGACAAATACAAAGTCCCTCCAGTAACAACAGCTACAACGGTACTCATATTTGGCAAAAACTTAGTGCCATATTCAGACTCTTTCTCAACAATAATATCGTTCATCATCTTGAGACTCTCCTCAAAGCGCGAATAAGGATCTTTCTCCAAATCCTGAAAAAAATTATTTTTAAAAACATCGAAGAGCTCGGCAGCCACCTCTTCACCAGGTATAGAAGTACTTCTAATATCAATATTCAAGATTAGCTGAGCAGCGTCATCGCCCAAGTCCTCATCCCATTCGGCATGGTAACACTTGGAAAACCCCACTTTTTCTTTACCAATGAACGCGTGCTGATACACAGGCTTCCTAAACATATTGAGAGATTAAAAACTCGGAGAAAAGATACTATCTCAGCCTCTAATTCGCAATAGAAAGAGCCACAAAATGCCTTTACAATACGAGAAATCAGCGAAAAACCGCATCGGGCAGCCATCGCAGATAAAATTGCCTTGTAGCAAGATATCTCTTCCGCTAGAATACCTCAGCATAAATTCAGAAAGGTGGTTGCGTACATACGCACAAACTACAAAACCCTACGCCCTATACCCTACACCCTAAACCCTAAAAATTATGTTAAGCAAAGCCAGTACCAGAAGACGAGCTAGAAGACATGGATTCCTAAAAAAGAGTGATTCGCCGGGAGGAAAGAACGTTCTAAAAGCTAGGCGCCAGAAAGGACGCAAGAAGCTAACCCCTAATCAAAAATAACTTTAGACTTTTCGTCAAAGCCCTTTTGCCGACAAATGTCGCACTTCCTGATAAACTCACAAAAAGGGAACACAGCTCCAAGTGCTAACACCGCTAATTCAATGCTAGCCAAGCAGTACAAACTTACAAAAGCGGACAACATCAAAGGCATCTTAAACAAAGGCAAACAGTATTCATCTCAGTATTTCGTTATCAAGACGCAAGAGACAGAGGAACCAATCAGCCGTTTTTCAATAGTAATAAGCAACAAGATTTCGAAAAAAGCCGTAATCAGAAACAAGCTAAGAAGACAACTTTTCGAAATAATCAGATTGCACCCGGAAGAAACCTCACTAAAAAAACCACACAAGATCGTGATACTACCAAGGACTAGAGCATTACAGCTTGATTACAACAGATTGGAAACCGAGCTAATACAAACCTTTAAGGCTAAGCCTGTGCAAAAAGACCTACCCACCTACAATCATCAAAAATGAAAAAAAATCTCCTAGTATTCCTGGTCATATTCGTGCTTTTCTCATTAATCAGTCGTAGCTGTGGAAACAATACAAGCATAGAGACGACTCTGACGCAGGACAACATAGGATTAGCGACGAACAAGATAACTTATGCCTATGGCAAAGAGGTTAAAATAGAAGTCCGAAATAACCTCGCAGAGACAGTAACAATTGATGACCAATGCCACTTCGAACCACTGGATGTATACCAATACAAGGATGACGGTTGGCTACAGGTAGAGGCTTCTCACGACTTGGACTGTGCAGATGCACAATACGCAGTTGCGCCTGGGGAGAGCATTACACTGAGCTACAGTAACTGGGTATACAGTCTTTTTGACGAACTTGGAATATACCGAATAGAATTCAGCTTAGAGGGACAAACATATTACTCAAATGAGTTCACTATAGAAGCACCGGGGCTGCTTACAACATTTTGGAGAGAAGCATTTTATAGTCCAATCTACAACACACTTATCTTCTTAATCAGCGTACTGCCAAACCACTCTTTGGCACTGGCAATCATTTTGGTAACACTGATAATCAGGACCATACTGCTCATACCTTCGCAGCACGCAATCAGATCACAGCGCAAGA
>Ga0210005_1000106_pt1 | contig 70330 bp, 53 predicted proteins | sample CryGey02umfilter_3_FD_183961 | JGI IMG/M metagenome (GOLD analysis project Ga0210005, IMG submission 183961) | Groundwater microbial communities from aquifer in Utah, USA - Crystal Geyser 4/9/14 0.2 um filter (SPAdes) (version 3) | ecosystem: Environmental > Aquatic > Deep subsurface >... | reverse complement strand
CATCAAATCTCATCTTCCTGACCTCCTGTAACACTGTCGTTCGTCTCATCTCTGATTACCTCTCGGGTAATCTTCAGACCGGACAACTTATGAGCTACTGATGAGGACAGGTTATGTGCTGCCGACACTACTGCATCCAGATGGATGACAGGGAGCAATGGTTCGGGGAAAATATTTGTCTGCATTATGCGAAGAGTGCTGTAAGCGGAGAAAATGTTTTTGCAGGCTTGTTCGGCATCAGCAACGATATCACCAGGCGCAAGGCAGACGAGAGCATCATCCAGGGCATACAGCAGCAGACCCGGAAGATGGAGGCCATCAGCACGCTGGTCGGTGGTATTGCCCACGAATTCAACAATATGCTGGCCGGCATCATCGGCAACATTTTCCTCCTCAAAACCGAGATCAAGGCGGGTACAAAATCAGCTTCCCGACTCGATCGTATTGAGAAGCTCAGCAACCGTGCGGCCAGTCTTGTGGACCAACTGCTGGCTTTCGGTCGCAAGCATCGCATATCGATTCGCAACATTGACCTTATTCCCCTGCTGCAACAGGTCTATGGCATTGAATCCGCAGGGCTTCCTTCTTCTATCCGCCTGAATCTTGATACCAGTTCAATTGCATCGGATAAGCATGCCGTGGCCCGGGCGGATGCAGCCCAGCTCAGGCAGGTGCTGAGCAGTCTGATTAGCAATGCAGTCGATGCCTGTGCGTTTAAAGCCACAGCCAAGATCGACATCACACTCACGGATGTCGGGGTCGATGCGAACCTTGCTTTTCATTTCCCACAGCTCAAGGACAAGGAAGTACTTTGCCTTTGTATTCGTGATAACGGCACAGGTATTCGCAACGACCTGCTGAATCGCGTATTCGATCCTTTTTTCACCACCAAGGAGGTTGGCCAGGGCACAGGCATGGGATTATCGATGGTCTACGGCCTGATGGAAAGCTTTGGCGGCGCGATTGACATCAAGAGTGAAGAAGGCTCCGGCACCTCGGTCTATCTCTACCTGCTACAAAGCGAACCTCTTGCAGACAATCACAGGCTTACAGCCTCCTCTTCCACCCTGCATTACGGTCAGGGCGAAACCATCCTTATTGCCGATGACGAAAAGCTGCTGCGTGAAGCCGCGTCTGAAATGCTGATCAAGCTGAACTACAAGCCTGTTGCCGTGGAGGATGGAGAAGCGGCCCTGCACTATATTGAGGCACATGCAAAGGAAGTGTCCCTGGTGCTGCTCGACCTGATCATGCCGCTAATGGGGGGATCTGAAGCCGCAGGCAAAATCCGCAGTATCAGGCCCGATTTACCCATCGTGTTCGTGACTGGATACAATCTGGATGAAATCGACAGCAAGGATCTGCAGCTGCCCTATACACAGATTGTCAGCAAACCATATCAGGTTGCGTATCTGAGTCAGGTTATAGCCGATTTTCTGCATCCATAGCGAAACGCTTACCGGGCACGTCACTCGCACGACAGGCAATGAGCAATCAACTCAAAATCAGTCTAGAATTGGAACAAACGGAGGCCCGCCATGCCTGCTTATCGTCATATCCTGATTCCAACCGATTTCTCGCCGGCTGCAGAATGTGCATTGCAGACGGCCGCTGAACTTGCGCGACAAAATGCTGCCGAACTGCATCTATTGCATATCGTCGCCCCCCAGCTCTATTACACTGAAATGCCGGATATCATGCTTCCTTCGATGGAGGATTTGACCGAACAGATGATTCAGTCCGCCGAACAGCGTCTGCAAAAAGCAGTCGGGCAACTTGGCAGTGATATTCCTGTTCACCACCATGTGCGTGAAGCCTTCACCCGCTCGGCAGATGCCATCGTCGAAGTGGCGAAAGAGTTGGCAATTGAGTTGATTGTCATCGGCAGTCACGGGCACAGCGGTCTGATGCATGTGCTGCTCGGCTCTACCGCAGAGCGTGTTGTTCGTGAGGCTGCCTGCGATGTTCTGGTCGTCAAAAAGAAAAACAGCGCATAGACCAAATAACGGACAAGCCGCTATGCTTGCGCCATGTCAGAACAACTGAATCCACCAACCCAAATCGATCTTTCCGCCTCCTTCGCCGGACTAAAACTGCAAACACCGCTTGTGCTGCTCTCCGGCTGTGTCGGTTTCGGTGAGGAATATACCCGCGTTGAGGGCTTCTCCAACGCTGATATCGGCGCTGTGATTCTCAAGGGAACAACCCTTGAGCCACGCATGGGCAATGCCCCGCACCGTGTGTATGAAACGCCATCCGGCATGCTCAATGCCATCGGTCTGCAAAACCCGGGCGCACGCCACGTCATCGAGCATATCCTGCCGCATCTACCGCATCATGAAACGCAGTTCTGGGCCAATGCCAACGGCTCTACACTGGAGGAATATGCCGAGGTGGCACGATTGTTCGACGATTCGCCCGTCACGGCTATCGAAATCAATATCTCCTGCCCCAATGTGAAGGCAGGCGGCGTGCATTTCGGCAACAATGCTGAAATGGCAGCGCGCGTGGTCGCGGCCATGCGCCCGATGACCAAAAAGCCTCTGATTACCAAGCTTTCCCCGAACAATGCCGACATCGCTGAAATCGCTCGTTGCTGCATCGAGGCAGGCAGCGATGGTCTGTCAGTCATTAATACCCTGGTTGGCATGGCCATTGATATCGAAAGCCGCAGACCGGTTATCGGCAACATCTCCGGGGGTCTGTCGGGACCGGCCATCAAACCGGTGGCCTTATGGAAGATCCATCAGACACGAGCCGTAGCTGCCAAACACGACATCCCGATTCTCGGTCAGGGCGGCATCTGTTCGGCGCATGATGGTATCGAATTCGCCATTGCCGGTTCCGATGCACTGGGGCTTGGCACCGGCTTGTTCTATGACCCGCTACTGCCCGCCAAAATTCTGGGCGAACTGCGCACCTATCTTGGAAACCATGGCTTGTCGTCTTATCGGGAACTGGTCGGCACGCTTGAGGTTTAAAAAGCCCAGTCAGGCAGCGCTTGTTCTTCTTGCGCTGCTTTGCCTGACTTTCGGAACAGCAGCACACAGCGGCACCCTCACCGTTCTATCTCAGAGCCGCTGGGTGGATGTGGCCAATATCCTCGACGGGGACACCTTCAAAACCACAAGGGGCGAACGTGTGCGCCTGCTCGGCATCAACACCCCCGAGGTGGCGCATGAAGCATCACCCGCACAAACCATGGGCAATGCAGCAAGCAAGGCCCTCGCCGATCTGATTGCCGGACAGACAGTGCGGCTTGATTTCGATACGCAGCGCAAGGATGACTACGGGCGCACGCTGGCACAGGTCTATCTGCGCAATGGCACATGGGTGAACGGTGAAATGGTCCGTAGCGGCATGGCGCACGTTTATACATTCACGCCCAATCTGCACTGGGCCGAGCAGCTCATTCAACTGGAAGCATCGGCAAGACAGGAAAAACTCGGCATCTGGAGAACAGAGCGATTTAGCATGCTGGAAGCAAACAAGGTGAAGGCAGAGCATCTGGGTCAGTTTCGTGTCATCCATGGACAGGTAAATCAACCCAGCCGCAATGGTTTTTCCTTCAAACTCGGCCGACTGAATATCAGCATCCCGAGAAAGTATCGTTCCTATTTCCGCACGCCTCCGGATGTTAAGTCCGGCGACAGTGTTGTAGTACACGGCGTGGTGCGCGCCTCATCATCCGGCCTGTATGTAGCCTTGCATAGTCCCTTCGATATGGAGAAAATATCCCCATGAAAAATTCATCTATTACTTCTCTGATCCTGTGTTCCCGCCATCTTTTTGGGTTTTGTCTTATCGCTATGCTACTGGCTTCCTGTGCTGTTAATCCCGCCAGCAAAAAACAAGACTTCGTGATGATGAGCGAAAATCAGGAACTCGAACTGGGCCAGAAGGCTGCTGCACAGGTGGCCGCACAAATGAAACTGATGCCCGAAGACGATCCACTGGTGAAATATGTCAACAAGGTCGGTCAGCGCGTTGCCGCTGTGTCTGACCGTCCGGAACTGTTTTACCGTTTCCATGTGGTGGACGACACCACCATCAACGCCTTTGCCTTGCCCGGCGGCTATATCTATATCTACCGTGGCCTGCTCATCGACATGAACAGCGAGGCGGAGCTGGCTGCTGTGCTGGCCCATGAAGTTGGTCATGTCACGGCTCGACACGCAGTACAGCGTTACACACAGGCACAGATGTATCAGCTCGGCGCAATGGTCACATCCATTTTAGTGCCCGTACCGCAAGGAATGGGCATGATTTCCGATCTGGTCGCCAATGCCGTCATCTCAGGCTACGGGCGACAGGCAGAAACGCAGTCGGATGAACTTTCCATCCGCTACATCGCCAAGGCCGGATACGATGTGCACGCCACCGAACGCATTCTGGAGACCCTGGAACGGGTGGATGACTTGAACAAAAAAATCAAGCAGGACGCTACGGGAAAAAGTCCGGAAACATACCACGGAGCCTTTGCCAGCCATCCTGAAACCAAGAAGCGCATTGAGGATGCAATCAAGGAATCCGAAGGGAAGTCATCAGCAGGACTTGGGGAAATTGGACACAATGCCATGCTGGCGGCGCTGGATGGTTACCCGTATGGCGAAAGCCCGGAGGAAGGAGCCATGGTCGGACGCCGTTTTCTGCATCCGGAACTGGGTATTCAGCTGAAATTTCCAGAAGACTGGGTGGTCACCAACACCCCGCAGGCCCTGACTGCCGTCAAGCGCCAGCAGAAGGCCTATTTTCAGCTGAAGCTCAAAGAAATGCAAAAGCGACAGAATGGCGAAGAGCTGCTGCGCGACATGGCAGGCAACCGGGCCGAAATCAGTGGTGTTAAGACAAGCCAGCGCGACGGTTATGACGTCACACAGGCAGAAATTAATCTGACTGTGAAAAATGTCGGCTCGGCACGTATGCTGGCCACAGTATTCATGCGTGCACCAAAGGCCTATATGGTAGTCGGCTGGAGCAACCGCAAGACTTTTGAACAGTTCAAAGCCGATTTCATGGTCATCGCTGATTCCTTCCACAGCTACGATCCGAAGCGTGACGGCGATGTCCCGCGCATCGGCCTGCACACCTGGGCCAAGGGCGACAGCTGGAGCAAACTGGCTGGCCAAAGTAAGGAAATTCTGGGGCCGTTCACCACCGATAAACTGGCTGCCCTCAATGGTGAGGGACCTGATCAGGCTCCCGCTGTCGGCACGATTATCAAGATTGTGAAGTAGGCCGTAATGCCGCGCTGCATCGCGGTTTATATCAGCGGTCATGGTTATGGCCATCTGGCGCAGATTGCCCCTGTTCTGAACCAGTTGCCTAGACTGTGCCCGGACGTGACGCTGCTGCTGCGCACCGCCCTGCCAACAGAACTTCTTTCCCGCCGTATCCATGTTCCGTTTACCCTGCTTGCAGGTGCTGTGGATGTCGGCGTGGTACAGAAAGATGCCATCAGCGAGGACATCCCCGCCACCATCGTGGCCGCACACGCGTTTTACGATGCTTTTACAGACCAGATCGAGCACGAAGTCGAACGGCTTAGTCCATACAATCCCATAGCCATCTTCTCCGATATCGCCCCGGTAGCTTTTCCCGCAGCCAAACAGCTTGGGATTCCATCCTTCGCGATTGCCAGCCTCGACTGGCATGACATCTATCGCGATTTCCTGCCTGCTGATGACCCCCTGCTAAGCACACTGCAACAAGCCCATACCGACTGCGACCTGCTGATTCAGCCGCCCTTGTCCATGCCCATGAATACTTTTCCGAATCGCCGACAAGTGGCCGTGATTGTCGATCCCCTGCCAGCAACCGTGCCTGTCAAAGCGACATCTGCTTCTGAAGAGAAAACGGCACTGATTATGTTCGGCGGCGCGGGCGACCCCCCTTTTGATATCAACGCTCTTGGCAATATTCCTGATTGGCGCTTTCTGACCTTGAGTCCAGTGCATCATTCAGCACCTGCCAACATCCGTCAGGCATCCCTTAAGAACGGTACTGCCGCCGTGATGCAAGACTGTGATATCGTTATTACCAAACCCGGTTACGGCACCCTGGCCGAATGCTGGCAAACAGGGACGCCACTGGTTTATCTGCCGCGCAAATTCTTCTCCGAATACCCGTATCTGGACGCATGGTTACAGGAATTTGCGCCATCGGCACGATTGTCAGTGGAAGATTTTGTCAGCGGTAACTGGCTACCCGCCATGCAGCAGGCACTGGACTGCCCGCGCACCTACCCGCACATCCCCGCCAGTGGCGCTGAACAGGCCGCTGCTCTGATAGCGCAGGCCCTGCCCCGCCCGTAGAGACGCCATGTGACCGGCTCGAACCGGCCATAAACGGCCCTTCGGGCTAGTGACTAGGAAGCTCCATCTTCGGCCAGTCAGATTATTACTGAGCAACTCCAAAAAGTAGAGTATCCCTAGTTCTGCCCCTTGGTTTTTTTGGCGCATTGCGATGACGCTTGGGAACGGGACAGACCATCCCATTATGCCTGCCCCGTTATTTTAATTCGCGTTAAACTGACAATGGGTATACGCTGGAAATAACACCACGCTTCTGTGGCGGAGGTATCATGGTCAAGTCGAAGGAAACATCTCAAACAAGTTCGCCCGCAGGACTGAAAAAGATCCAGACCGGTATCACCGGTCTGGATCAGATTACGAACGGCGGAGCCGGCTGCAGCAAGATGCGGCTCGAATGAACGATAAGCTCAAGGGCAGTGAAGATCCGAGACTTGCGCAGGCGCTCGAGTATGCCAACACGCTGCTCAGATCGAGCCCGGATGGCATTCTCGCCGTGGATCTCGACTTGCGGATCACGGAATGGAATCTGCTCATGGAGCAGATGTGCGGCAAGAGCAGGGACCAGGCTATCGGACAGGATCTGGCTGATATCCCGTTCATGAAGGAAACGGGCGAAGGCGACAGGATCAGGGAAGGCCTCGAAGGGAAAAGCATCGGGCTCAGGGAGGTCGCATACCGCATCCCCGGAGAGGATACAGAGCGATTCTTCGAGTCTGTCATGGCGCCATTGCAGGGGCCCGCAGGGCAGATCACGGGCGCCGTGCTGCGCGTGCGCGACATCACAGAGCGCAAGCGGGTGGAAGAGGAAGAGGCGGTGATCGAAAGCGAGAACAGGCTGAGAGCGGTCCTGGAAACCGTGCAAGCCGGGATCGTCATCATCGATCCCGAGGCACACAGGATTGTCGACGTAAATCCCTTTGCCGCCCGCATGTTCGGGGCGCCGAAGGAGAGCATTATCGGTGCGGAATGTCACAAGTTCATCTGCCCGGCGGAAAGGAATCAATGCCCCATCACCGACCTTGATCAGACCATCGATCACTCGGAACGGGCGATGCTGACAGCTACCGGCGAAAGGCGCGAGATCATCAAGACCGTGACCAAAATTCAGATGGGCGGCCGACCGCACCTCCTTGAAAGTTTCATTGACAGCACCGAACGCAAGCAGTCGGCAGGAAAAATCCAGAATTTGAACCAGGCACTGGAAGAAAAGGTGCGGCAACTACTGGAAACCCGGGAAAAACTGGAACAGCACCGCGCACACCTGGAACAGGAGGTGGCCCGGCAGACTGCGGGCCTGACGGAAGCACAGCGCATCGCCCATCTCGGCAACTGGGAATGGGATATCACGAATGACACGCTGAGCTGGTCAGATGAAATCTACCGCATCTTCGGCCTCGAGCCACAGCAGTTCGACGCGAACTACGAGGCCTTCCTGAGCGCGGTGCATCCGGAAGACCGTCAGTTGCTGGAGGACAGCCTGCGCGAGGCTTTGGCGCGGCAGCCCACATACAGCATAGAGCACCGCATCCTGCAGCCGGATGGCACGCTACGCCATGTGCATGAGCAGGCCGAGGTCATCCGGGGGAAAGACGGTCAGCCCATCAGCATGCTGGGAACGGTTCTGGATATCACCGAGCGCAAGCAAGCGGAGCAGGCATTGCATGACAGCGAGAGCCGCTACCGCAACCTGATCGAAACCACCCTCGACTGGGTTTGGGAAGTCGACGAAAACGCGGTTTATACCTATGTGAGCCCAAGAGCGTTCGCCATCATCGGTTATCAGCCCGAAGAGCTGATCGGAAAAACACCTTTCGATCTGATGGCGCCAGAGGAGGCCGAACGGGTTGCGAACCTGTTTGGCCCGCTTATCGCGTCGCAACAACCCATCATAAATCTGGAAAACACCTACACCCATAAAGATGGCCATCCAGTCGTGCTTGAAACCAGTGGCACGCCAGTCACAGACACTGATGGAAAATTCTGCGGTTACCGTGGCATAGATCGCGATATCACCGAGCGCAAGCAAATAGAAACCGAGCTGCGTAAAAGCGAATACGCCTATCGTACGTTGTCGCAGAACCTGCCCTGCATGGTCTACCGGGTGCATCTCCTCAAGAGCGGGCGTATGCAGTTTTATAACGACATGCCCGTTCAAATCACAGGCTACGGAGCGGATGAACTGACAACCGGCGAGGTATGCTCGATCGAGCCGCTGATCCTGGACGAGGACCGCTCCGGCGTAATGGCGGAGGTCAGGAGCGCGATTGCAGGGAAACGCGCCTTCGTAGTGGAGTACCGTCTGAGGCACAAGGACGGCGGCATACGCTGGCTGGCAGAACATGGTATGCCTGTTTACGAAACGGACGGTACACCACTTTATATCGATGGCGTGATCTTTGATATCACGGAGCAGAAGCAGGCCGAAACCAAGCTCAAGCTGTTTCGAAGCCTTCTCGACAACTCCAGCGATGCGATTGAAGTGATGGATCCTGTCACCCTGCGCCTTCAGGACATAAACGAAACAGAATGCCGCAACTTGGGCTACAACCGGGAAGAACTACTGTCCATGAAGGTAACGGACATCGACGTGGGATTTACTGCGGACCAGGTGAAAAAGATCTAGGCACAGATTCTGGAACATGGAGAGGTGCGATTCGAAAGTGTGCATCGACGCAAGGACGATACTACCTTCCCGATAGAAGTCAGTTCGAAACTGCTCGAACTCGACAAACCCTATTTGCTGAGCATCGTGCGCGACATCACCGAGCGCAAGCGCGCCGAGGCGGAACTACAGATATTGCAGGAACAACTGCGCGAACAAGTTCTGCACGACCCGCTGACAGGTCTCTACAATCGGCGCTATCTCGACGAAACGATAAAACGCGAACTGACCCGTGCGGAGCGTAACAAGCAGCCGGTCGGGATCGTGATGTGCGACCTCGATCATTTCAAGCTCGTCAACGACACACATGGCCATTTGGCTGGCGACGAAGTATTGCGGGTGTTTGCCGAACTGTTGAAAAAACATGCTCGCGGCAGCGATATCGTTTGTCGCTTTGGCGGCGAGGAGTTTGTGATGTTTCTTCCGGAGATGTCACCTGCTGTTGCGTATCAACGCGCCGAGCTCTTGCGTATGGAACTTGCGAAGAAGCGGATAACGCTGGGAGCAACCGTTATACAAGTGACCGCGTCCTTCGGTGTGGCGGCCTTCCCGGAGAATGGCGAGACGATGGATAGTTTGATCCGTGCTGTGGATGCAGCGATGTATCAGGCCAAGGAGGAAGGTCGCGATCGCATCGTGGTTTCATCGGTGCGCGCTGCAGATGGTTCAGCACCCACGTGAAGGAGTAGTCCGGTAGATATATGGTGGAAATAAGAAGACTCATCCACAGTTCATTGGGGCCTTCCGGCATCAGATTGTCGATAAAGGTTGCTTCACCAAAGATCGATGAGAGCAGGAATGTTTCGAGCATTCAGAAATCCAGCACCAATATACAGACACATAAGAACGTTGATGTTTGAACGTCCGAAAGTGGCCGCAAATCGTCATTTGGCTTTCGTAATCGGGTAAGCATTTACCGGAGCAGGCGTTATGCTTCGCGGCGATGGAATCAGAGGCAGATAAACAGCAGATCAACAGCGGTGATGCGAAGACGGAACTCGAGCAGCTAAAAGATAAGCTCGGCGAATGCATGCTGCGCGACCGAATGCAGTTGAAGAAGCGGCTGCAAGGCCTGTTGCGTCGGGCCAAACAGGACCTGCCTGTCGATCGCTCATTGGGCGAGGTGCGCAGGCAGATTGAGCAATCCATCGCCATCGTCGCGGCCAGACAGTGTGCCCTGCCCAAGATTGAATACCCCGCATCCCTGCCTGTATCCGAACAGCGCCAGCGCATTGCCGAAGCCATCAGAGAACACCCTGTGGTGATCGTTGCCGGTGAAACCGGCTCGGGGAAAACCACACAGCTACCGAAAATCTGTCTGGAGCTCGGGCGCGGCCTGTACGGACTGATCGGCCATACCCAGCCGCGCCGCATCGCTGCACGCAGCGTGGCAAGCCGCATTGCCCAGGAACTGGGCGGAGTGATCGGCGATGTAGTCGGTTTCAAGGTGCGCTTCTCCGACCAGACCAAACGCGAGGGCAGTATCAAGCTGATGACCGACGGCATACTGCTGGCGGAAATCCGCTCCGATCCGGAGCTTCTGTCCTACGACACCATCATCGTGGACGAGGCGCACGAGCGCAGCCTGAACATCGATTTCCTGCTCGGTTACCTCAAGCGCCTCATGCCCCGCCGCCCCGACCTGAAGATCATCATCACCTCGGCCACCATCAACACCGAAGCCTTCTCCCGCTTTTTCGGCGATGCGCCGGTCATCGAGGTCTCCGGGCGCAGCCATCCGGTGGAAATCATTTATGACCCGCTGAAAGGCGACGAGGATGATCAGGACCGCGACCTGCCGGAGGCCATCGTGCATGCGGTGGAGAAGCTCGACAGCATCGATGCCAGCGGCGACACGCTGGTCTTTCTGCCCGGCGAGCGCGAAATCCGCGAGGCAGCCGATGCACTGCATCATCACAGCCTACCGCACACGGAGATCATCCCCCTGTTCTCCCGCCTCTCCATCGCCGAGCAGGACAAGGTATTCCAGCCGCATAAGGGGCGGCGCATCGTGCTGGCCACCAATGTAGCTGAAACCTCGCTCACCGTGCCGGGCATCCGCTTTGTGGTCGATTCAGGACTCGCACGCATCAGCCGCTACTCCCCGCGCACCAAGGTGCAACGCCTGCCCATCGAGCCGATCTCGCAGGCCAGCGCCAGACAGCGCGCCGGACGATGCGGGCGTATCGCAGCCGGCACCTGCATCCGCCTGTATGCCGGGGATGATTTTACCAAGCGCCCGGCGCAGACCGATCCGGAGATTCTGCGCACCAATCTGGCCAGCGTGATTTTACAAATGGCCAGCCTCGGCCTCGGTGATGTGGCTGCATTCCCGTTTATGGATGGCCCGGATTCCCGCGCTATAAGCGACGGCTATCGCCTGCTGGCCGAGCTCGGGGCTGTGGATGATGAAAAGCGGCTGACCGCGACCGGACGCAAGCTGGCCCACATGTCGCTGGATCCGCGCCTGGCACGCATGCTGATCGAGGCCGATGGCAAACGCTCCCTGCACGAGGTGCTGATCATCGTGGCAGCCCTTTCGGTGCAGGACCCGCGATTGCGTCCGGCCGAGGAGAGGCAGCAGGCCGACCAGAAACAGGCTCTGTTCAATGATGAGACCTCCGACTTTCTCACCTGGCTGAAGCTGTGGAACTGGTACCACGAACAGTCCCAGCATCTGTCCCGCGCCAAGCTGCGCAAGCTCTGCCACGATCACTTCTTGTCCTACGTGCGGCTGCGCGAGTGGCACGACCTGCACGGCCAGCTTCTGGCGCAGGCGCGTGAGCTGGGCATGCAGCCGAACCGGAAACCGGCCAGCAGCGACGACATCCATCAGGCGCTGCTCGCTGGCCTGCTGAGCCATGTCGGCATGCAGGGCGAAGACAAGCAGTATCTCGGGGCGCGCGGCTTGAAGTTCGCCCTCTTCCCCGGCTCTTCCCTGCGCAGGAAACAGCCCAAGTGGCTGATGGCTGCCGAACTGGTCGAAACCTCGCGCCTCTTTGCCCGCACAGTGGCTGCCATCGATCCGGTCTGGCTGGAGGCACAGGCCGCCCACCTGATCAAGCGCGACTATGGCGAAGCTGTCTGGTCGGTAAAGCAGGCCCGGGTAATGGTCGGTGAGCGAATCACCCTGTTCGGACTCCCTGTTGCCGCGCGCAAGGCGCATTACGGGCCGATTAATCCGGTTGCATCGCGCGAGCTGTTCATTCGCCATGCACTGGTGCAGGGCGAATACAAGACCTCCGGCCGCTTCGCCGCGCACAACAAGGGGCTGGTCGGCGACATTGAAGCGCAGGAGATCAAGTCGAGACGGCACGATCTGTTAATCAGTGAAGAGGAGCGTTTTGCCCTGTTCGATGCACTGATTCCCGAGGGTATCTACTCCGGCCAACTGTTTGAGCAGTGGCGTAAGGATGCAGAGGCAAGGGAACCGAAACTGCTCTATCTCAGCCGTGAACAACTACTGCGCGGCGACAAGGCGCATAGCACCCGTGATTACCCTGACTTCTGGGAGAAGGCCGGCCTGAAACTGAAGCTGCGCTACCGCTTCGATACCACCCATCATGCCGATGGCGTGAGCCTGCTGGTGCCACGGCTTGCACTCGGCCAGCTGGAGGCTGCCGATTTCGACTGGCTGGTGCCGGGCATGCTCAAGGAAAAGCTGACGCTGCTCATCAAGGGCTTGCCTAAACCCTTACGCGTGCACTTCGTACCCGCCCCCGCCTTTGCCGAGAGCGCCATGCAGGCCATGACATTCGGCAAGGGGCATCTTCTGCTGGCTTTTTCCAGAGAACTCAAACGCATGACCGGTGTGGATGTGCCACTGATGCAGTGGCAGACCCTGCAACTTCCCGCACATTTACAGATGAGTTTTCGTATCCTGGGGGACGACGGCAGGACACTGGCCGAGGATACCGATCTCGGCTTGCTCAAGATGCGCTTTGCCCAAGCGGACAACAGCATTGCCGGGGCAGAGGATGCATCGATTGAGCGGAGCGGCATGCGTAATTGGGATTTTGGCACCCTGCCGGAAAGCGTGGTCATCCGCCGTGGCAGGCTGCAATTACAGGCATGGCCGACCCTGATTGATGAGGGCGACAGCGTGGCGCTGCGCCTGCTTGAGAACAGGTTTGAATCCATTGCGGCCATGCGCGCAGGCATCTGCCGCCTGTTCATGCTGGCCATGCATCAGCAGATGGACGTGCTGAACAAGGATATGCCGGGGTTGAAAGAGCTGATGCTCTACTACGCCACGCTGGGCGATCCGAAGAGGCTCAAGGAAGAGCTGATCCGGGCAGCATTCATGCAGCAGTTTCTTGCCGATGGCCTGCCCCGCGAGCAGCAGGAGTTCGAAAACAGCCTGAATGCCGGGCGTGCAGGGCTGGTGACAACCGCGCATAAGCTGAGTCGCGGTATGTCTGAAGCCATCAAGGCCTTCGTGACGCTGCAACAGGAACTGGATGCCTCGCGTGCCGCAGCCCTCAAACCCGTGGTGGGCGATATCCGCAGCCAGATGACACGACTGTTCGAGCAGGGCTTCATGGTCCGCACACAGGCTTGCTGGCTGCAGCAATATCCACGCTACATCGAGGCGGCACGCCTTCGCCTGCAAAAAGCCGGCCGCAATATCGTGCAGGACCAGCGCCAACAGGCCGATGTGCAGCGCCTGTGGGACGCCTATATCAGCAGGCGCAATGACCTGGCCCAAAAGGGCATTGTGCAGCCGGAACTGGAATCCTTCCGCTGGCAGATCGAGGAGCTGCGCGTGGCTCTCTTCGCCCAGACCTTAAAATCTGCCGAGCCCGTTTCCGTGCAACGCCTGCAACGGCGCTGGGAGGAGCTGCAATTCTAGGCTCGAAAGAGCCGTTTAGCCGAACAGATTAAAGGCTTAAGCGAGCGCTGATGCCCAGAGATTCGATGCGCGTGCAGATAGACTGCATCCATGCATCAGGAAGTTTGGAGAGGTGTATGGCCTCGGCTTGCAACGAGGGTCGCGCCAGGCCATAGAGCAGCACGCCTTCGAGCCTGATGCCGCGCGATTTTGCCTCGTTCAGAAAATCGAGATAGGCGGCGATCTCCTCTTCCGCCGGTTCCTTAGCGTCCCAGGCGAACATGCAGGTCTGAATCCATGTCGGGCAAAGACCTGCGACCGCTTCCAGCTGTTGCATCTGGCGCTCTACAGTCAGGTTCACACCGTTGATGCGTGCTATCGCATCATCCGTACCGGCATCCAGCTTGAACCACACCTGCCCGCGATGCTTTGCCATCAGATCAAGCCCGCGCTTCACCTCAGGACGATGCACATAGGAACCATTGGTGATCAGCACGATATTGATCCGGTCCAGCAACTCGGCCTGCCGCAGGCGCGATACGATGCACGCCACCACCTGCTCGAACTGCCGACTGCTCGTTGGTTCGCCATTGCCCGAGATGGCCACATCGGCAATCGTTCGGCAATCTTCCGGAACGTGTTCCTGCATGAAGTCGCCATGCGTCAGAACATGAATAAAAGACTCCAACTCACTGTTTAATTGGAATATATCAACTTCCGGAGCGCTGCCGCGCACAAGCTGGGGTACCTGACAATAAGCACAATGCCAGTTGCAGGCATTGTTCGGATTCAGGTTCACCCCAACCGATACCCCACCGGCACGACGCGACACCACGGGATAGACATAGGTCATACCCGCCGCGTCGCGGTCGTGGTTGGAGGTGCTCAACATGGCCTGCTTGCTATCGGACATACTGCCAAGCCTAGGGATTCTCTGAGAAACTATACATAGGTCGCGTTGCTGTGAGAGAGAGGGATTGCGTATGGCTGGGAAATGTCCTTTGCGGCATGATTCGCCGCCCATGCAATCACCTGTGCAATCAAACCCTCCCGGACTGGCATTTCAACTGGCTGCGCTTGCCCGCACAGGCGGGCTGCATGTCTATATCTGCGAGGATCTGCGCAGCTATCGTCTGCTCTCCGAAGAGTTGTCTTTTTTTCTGCAGGATGAACCACAGCTTCTCTGGCGCTTTCCGGCCTGGGAGGTGCTGCCCTACGATCGGGTCAGCCCGCATCACGCCATTGTCGGTGAGCGTTTCTCCACCCTCGCCCGCCTGTTGCGCGATAGGCCATCGCAAGGCTTGCTGCTCACCGCCCTGCCCGCCTGGCTGCAACGCATCGCCCCTCCCGCTTCGGTGGCAGCGCATGTCTGGCAACTAAAGACCGGTGATACGCTGGATATCACCCTGCTCAAGGATCGGCTGTCGCTGGCCGGTATGCAGAGCACTGAACGCGTACTCGATCGTGGCGAATTTGCGGCAAGAGGCGGCATCCTCGATGTGTGGCCTGCCACTGAGGATCAGCCGCTGCGGCTGGATATGTTCGGCGATACCGTTGATTCCATCCGGCGTTTCGATGTGGAAACCCAACGTTCGGGCGAATTGCTGGATCACTTCATCTCCGTACCGGTACGCGAGGTGATTCTTGATGATACAGGCAAGCAAACCTTTGCCGCCGCCTTCAGGGCGCGCTTCCCGCATCTGCGCAAGCATCCGATGCTGACTTCAGCCGAAGCCGGGCGGCCGCATCCGGGCATCGAATCCCTGCTGCCGCTGGCCTATGAACAAACCGCCCGACTGGCCGATTATCTGCCGTCTGCAGCGAAGGTAATCGCAACTGCAGATGTCGAGGCAGCACGCCTCGGCTTTGCCGCACAGGTGCGCAACCAGTTCGATATGGTCCGTACCAGTACCGAGCCGCTGATAAGTCCGCAGGAATTGTTTGCGGTGGAAACGCCGATTCATGCGAATGGATTGCCACAGAGTGTTGGGATACTACCCCCGCCATCCCTGTCCGATTTCCAGCAGGAAAGACAGCCGCTGCATGCCATGCATCGCGCCCTGGCCGAATCTATGGATGCAGGCTGGCGGCTGTTGCTGGTGGCGCATGGGCCGGGACAGCAGGAACGTATGCTGGAGACCTGCGCAGGACTGCCGGGTGCCGATAAAGCCATGCATTGCCGCGGGCTGTTTGACCTTCCGGCCAAGGGCATCGCAGCCTGCATCGGCTTTCTTGATCAGGGCCTGCTGCTCGAAAAGGAAAAGATTGTCCTGCTGACCGGCCGTGAGTTGCTCGGCCAACGCCTGCCGCGCAAGCGCGGGCGCAGCGCAGCTCTGGTGCGCGCCAACGTCTTTTCCTCGCTGCAGGAGCTGAATACCGGTGATGCCGTGGTACACGAAGATCATGGTGTGGGTCGCTACAAGGGCTTAATAAGCCTGCCATCCGGTGATATCGATGCCGACTTCCTGCACATCGAATACGACGGCGCCAGCATCTATGTGCCGGTGGAGGACCTCGACCGGCTGCATCGCTACACAGGTGAAGATAACCCGGCACTCAACAGGCTCGGTTCGGATAAATGGAAACGCACCCGCCAGCGTGTCGAGCGCGACCTGCTGGAAATGGCGCATGAACTGATTGATACCGAGGCTGCACGCAAACAGGTGAAGCGTCCGCCCTGCCTGCTCAGCGGCGAGGCTGCGGGCGACTACGACGAATTTGCCGCCCTTTTCCCCTTTGAGGAAACCGATGACCAGGTGGAGGCCATTGACGCGGTCCTGCGCGATCTGGCGGCCGATACACCGATGGATCGCGTGGTATGCGGCGATGTCGGGTTTGGTAAAACCGAGGTAGCCATGCGTGCCGCCTTCTGTGTGGCGCGCTGCGGGCGACAGGTGGCCATCATGGCGCCGACCACAGTGCTGGCCAATCAACATTTTGCCAATTTCGTCGAGCGTTTTTCAGGTTCAGGCTTCGGCATCGAAATGATGACCCGCTTGCAGGGCAAGAAGGAAGCCGAGCGCATCACGCGCGAGCTGAAGAACGGCAAAACCCGCATTATCATCGGCACGCATCGCCTGCTTTCCGAAACCTTTGAATTCGCCGATCTCGGTCTGGTGATTGTCGATGAGGAGCAGCGTTTCGGGGTAAAGCACAAGGAAAAACTCAAGGCTCTGCATGCTGCCTGCGATCTTTTGACCCTCACCGCCACACCGATTCCACGCACCTTGCACCAGACCCTCTCCGGCCTGCGCAGTGTGTCCATCATCAGCACGCCGCCTGCCGAGCGCGAACCGATTCGCACCATGGTGAGCAGCTTCGATCCGCATCTGGCCAACGAGGCAATTCGCCGCGAGATGTATCGTGGCGGACAGGTGTATTACCTGCACAACCATGTGAAGAGCATCGACCGCATTGCCGCCCGCCTGCGTGAGGAGGTTCCCGAGGCCGAGATTGGCATTGCCCATGGTCAGATGAGCCCGACGGAACTGGATCGGCAGATGATGCATTTCTATGAAGGCCGCCTGCATGTGCTGGTATGCACAACGATTATCGAATCGGGTCTGGATGTGCCCAATGCCAATACACTGATTGTCGAGCGCGCCGATATGCTGGGCTTGGCCCAGCTACACCAGATTCGCGGCCGTGTCGGGCGCAGTCATCATCAGGCCTATGCCTATCTGTTCACCCCCGATGCCCGTGCCATGACCGCCGATGCCCGCGAACGCCTGCAAGCCATCGCCCAGCATACCGAGCTTGGCGCAGGCTTTATGCTGGCCCGCCACGACATGGAAATACGCGGCGCCGGCAATCTTCTGGGCGAACAGCAATCCGGCCAGATCGAAGCCATCGGTCTTGATCTCTATCTCGATATGCTGTCGCGCGCGGTGGCCGAATCGCGTGGCGCCCCGAAGAAACCGAAAACACGCGTGGAAATGCGTCTGAACGCCAACACCATCCTGCCGCCGGACTATATTCCGCAGATCGGCGAACGGCTGAGCATGTATCGCCGCATCGCACGCATTGAGAGCGACGAACAGGCCAGTCTGCTGTTCGAGGAGATGACCGACCGCTTCGGCAAGCTGCCGGATGCAGCCAGAATGGCTCTGGAGGCTGCACGGCTGCGCTGGCGTACGGCAGAGTTGTGTATCAGCCGGCTGGATATCAGCGACAACGGTATCCGCTTCGGCTTCACCGCAGCCTCACCCATCGATATCGGCAAACTGCTGCAACGCGTGCAGCGCGAGCCGAAACGCTTCCGCCTGAGCCCGGATGGCAACCTGACGCTGTTAAAATGCTGGGATAATCAACGCGCGAGTTTTCAGACCGCATCCGATTTTCTCGACGAATTGCTTGCCGCCTAAACACGTCAAACTCAAGCCAACCTCAGCCCCTGACGGCCAATCAAGTCGTAAAAGCAAATCTTTTCTCTGCAAAAAGCTTCAGACAGGCATCAACAACAACCGGATCATAAAACTTACCCCGCTGTTTTCTGATTTCATCAAGAGCCGCTTCAAGGCCCAAGCCGGCCCTGTATGGCCGGTGACTGGAAATGGCCTCAACCACATCGGCCACAGCTACAATGCGTGCTTGCAGAGATATCTCATCCCCTTTCAATCCTTGCGGATAACCGGAACCATCCATGCGTTCATGATGCTGATAGACGATATCCGCCACCGGCCACGGGAATTCAACATCCTGGAGAATGTCATAACCCACCTGGCAATGAGTCTGGACCATGAGATATTCGAGATCCGTCACCCTGCCTGGTTTGCTCAATATTTCGGCCGGCAACTGAATCTTGCCGATATCATGGATGAACGCCCCCATTCTTATTCCCTCGACTACGTCCTTATCAAGCCTCATCTCCTGAGCAAGGGATCTGGCAAGGTGGGATACTTGTTGTTGATGGCCTGCCGTATACGGATCTCTGGCCTCAACAGCTTTAGCAATGGCCAGCACAGTACCGATAAGGCTTTTTCGTAAACTTTTTGCACTTCTCACAAGCTTTTCCCTGTCGGCGTTTCTTTCAGTCAGATCCCGAATAAATGCATTGAATGTAACTGAGTCATCCTCCCTTAAGGGTACAATGGATAGTTCTACAGAAAGCGTATTGCCATTTTTATGCAATGCGGAAATTTCCATGAGCTTGTTAAGTGCCTTATGCTCACCTGTCTCAACGTAATGCTTTAATCCTGCTGTATGCGCTTTCCTGAATTTCGCCGGGATAATGGTATCCGCCAAATTTCTTCCTATGGCTTCCTTTTTGGTAAAGCCAAACATGCTTACTGCTTCAGGATTCCAATCAATAATATTGCCTTGTGCATCCATGACAATAAATGCATCCCTGGCATTCGCGATGACGTTTAAGGCATGGGCCTCTGAACTTTCCAGAAGACCCTTAGCTGTCTTGCGTGCTGCACTCTGAAATTTTTCTAAAATAGCTTCAGCCGTCTTGCGTTCAGTAATTTCCATAATCGATAAAAACAGGCCGTCGCAACCGGTATCTTTGTCTTTCTTAACAGTCGTTTGAAGGGCTACCCAGAATATACTTTTATCGGTTTTTTTAAGTCGAATGCCTATGCTGTGATTCTGATGCTTTGCTGTAAATGCTGACTTGCCGTAAAGGTAATATTTGTCCTGATCCTCACCTGCAATAAAGGATGGAAAGCTTTTTTTTATCAATCTGCTGCGCTCTACGCCCAGCAGGCGGGCCAAGGTAAGATTAGCCTGCATGATGATGCCCTCGGCACTAATACTGGCGTAACCGACTGGCGAAAAGTCGTAGAGCTCGATGAACCTGTCGCGGGCCTCACTTAATTCTAACTCGGTTTTACGCAGCTCTTCATTCTGCATCTCCAGCTCAATCTGATGGATACGCAGTTCATGGATCAGCTTCCGGGTATCATCAGGGGAAAGTTCCGGCTCTTGCTCACCCAATCCTGCAAGTTGGGCCTCAGCCCGTTGGCGAATATCGTTCTTCCCGCCCTGCTCTTTCTTCAATTGACCACTCCATCTTAAAGACAACAACAATCTTTCATTATTCTCATCTTAGCAGGTTTTAGACCTTTAAGAGGATGCGCTGCAGGCTTTCTTCCTGTTGATTTGCAGCGATATCCGCAATCGCCATCAGAATAGACACGATTTTATTGATTTAGATCAAGGTGGCTCGCCCACCATGCGCATACCATTCCGGAAAAATTGGCGGCAGGTATGCATATGATTGATCCGGTTGAGATGCAGAACTTCTTTGCAGCGTTCTTTTCAGGGGCGTTGGTGATTGTTTTCGGGGCGGTTTATGCCCTGCTTCTCGCCTGGGGCCGCCTTAAAGCAAGCCGGGGCTTTGTGCTGGCCGCCTATGGCTCCTACGCCATGCTTGCAGCATCTGTGCTGGTGCTCTCCGAAACGATGAACTTCAGCGGCTTCTGGAATGTTCTTACCGCGCTCATGTTGCTCGGCTATCTGCTTGCACCGCAAGGCATCTGGATGCTCAGTCGCGATACGCACAGCCACGACGAACCCGATTCACCGATTCAGCCATAACAAATCAACCCTAACAAAACGACGGAGGTAACTATGACATCCAAATGGTGGGCAAATGAAGAATCCTGGCGAAAGGCAGCGATATGGGTGACAGCATTCATGCTTGTCGTTCTTATCGTCCTCACCTTCGATACGATCCCCAAGATTTCGGTGGGTTCCGAACGCGTTCCCGCCTACAGCGTGATCAATCAGCGTATTGACTACGTATTCAACGAACAGCGCAATTTTCAGGTGCCTGTCATCGGCACTGAACAACCTCTATTCGGCACGATATTGAACGAAGATGAAGCCGAAGCACTGGTCACCTGGGGCAAGAAGATCACCCAGGGCCGCAACTGCATGAACTGCCACACCCTGCTCGGCAACGGTGCCTATTACGCGCCCGATCTGACCAAGTCCTGGCTCGACCCCAACTGGGGCGACAGCAGTATGCGCGAGGCCATGATGATCCGCTTCCTGATGGACCCGCCGAACAACTACATGAACGACTCAGGGCGCAAGATGCCGAATATGCATATCAGCGAGGATGAGGCCAAGGCCGTCATCGCTTTCCTGAAGTGGATGTCGTCGATCGATACCAATGGCTTCCCCTACAACTTTAAACCAATCGATCAGGAGGGCTGAGATGAGTCTCGGAATCATGGATAGCAACAATCTAAACGGTGGTCAGAAACTTGCCGTCAAGTATTTCAGCGTCGCGGTCATCCTGTTTGTGGCCCAGATTCTGTTCGGGCTGATTGCCGGCCTGCAGTTCATCATGCCGGAGCTGTTCTTCAACGTGCTGGATTTCAACGTCACGCGCATGGTGCACATCAACGCCATGGTGGTCTGGCTGCTCATGGGCTTTATCGGCTCGGTCTACTGGCTGCTGGAGGATGAGGCAGGTGTTGAAACCGTCGGCCTGAAACTCGGCAACATTGCCTTCTGGGTGCTGACGGCAGCGGTTACCGTAGTCGTGCTTGTTTACCTGTTCATTCAGGTAGGTCCGGGCGACGATTTTACCCGCTGGTTCATCAATGAGGGCCGCGAATATATCGAGGCGCCACGTTGGGCTGACATCGGCATCGTGGTCTGCGTACTGATCTTCTTCTACAACGCAGCAGCCACCTTCATGAAGGGTCGCTGGAGCGGCATCAGCGGCGTGCTGATTCTCGATCTGGTGGCTCTGGCAGGCATCTATCTGGCCGGCATGTTCTATACCACCAACATCTCCGTTGATCAGTTCTGGTGGTGGTGGGTCATTCATCTGTGGGTGGAAGCGACCTGGGAAGTGCTGGTTGGCTGCATCATGGCCTGGGGCCTGATTAAACTGCTCGGTGTGCGCCGTAAGATCGTCACCACCTGGTTGTATATCGAAGTGGCGCTGATGTTCGGTTCGGGCATTCTGGGCCTCGGTCATCACTACTTCTGGATCGGCACACCTGAATACTGGCTGTCCATCGGCGGCCTGTTCTCAGCCCTTGAGCCTATTCCGCTGGTCGCCATGGTGGTGCATTCGATCTACGACTCCGGCGTGCATAAATTCAAGAGTGCGAATCACCCGGCCATGGCCTGGCTGATTGCACACACCTTCGGTAACTTCTTCGGTGCCGGTGTGTGGGGCTTCATGCATACCTTGCCGCAGATCAATCTCTACACGCACGGCACGCAGTGGTCGGCATCGCATGGCCACCTCGCCTTCTTCGGTGCCTATGCCACCATCGTCATCGCTGTGTTCTACATTGCTGTGCAGCAATGGCGCGGCGGCGTATGGATGTCGGGTAATCTCCCGGGAAATGGCTGGAAATGGAAATGGGCGTTGGGCCTGTTGAACTTCGGCGTGGTTGGCATGACCGTGGCCCTGCTGATTTCCGGCTATGAGCAATCGTTCATCGAGCGCGCCATCGAAGGCTCCACCTGGTCTGGCTATTTCGCGGCTCAGATTCACCCGTGGTTCGTGCAGGGCATGCAGTGGCGCATGGTGTTCGGCCTGGTCACCACGGCGGGCATTGTGCTGCTGGTTTGGGACCTGTTGACCATCGGCAAGGGCGAAAGCCGGCCCCGGCAGAAAGTTGGAGAGGCAATCGGGCAACAAGCCTGATAGCTGTCAAACGCTACACACAGGGCCGGCTTGACGCCGGCCCTGTTGTTTTTATGCTCCCAGCATAACAACCGGCAGGGAGTCCATTATCAATAGTGCCTATATCCGCAAGCTGATTACTGGCCTTGCCATGTTTCGGACCACCCAGCCAGCCGAACTCGATGTAATTGCCTCCGGCTCAAAAATTATCAGCGTCGCCAAGGGAAATCCCCTGTTTCATCAGGGTGATCCATGCACCGGCTTTTATCTGGTGCTCTCAGGCGGCATCCGGCTTGCCTTCACCTCACCCGATGGTCGCGAACACACCGCCAAGATTGCCGTTGCCGGCGATCATTTCGCCGAAGCCGTGATGTTTCTCGGTCAACCCTACCCTCTTAACGCCTGCGCCATGCAGGATGCTGATGTGCTGTTTATCGGCAAGGATGCGGTGGATACCTGCCTCAGACAAAACCCCGATTTCTCGCGCATCCTTATCGCCAACCTGAGTATCCAGCTACATAATCTTGCCAACAAGATTGCCACCCTCACCCTGCACAATGCCACGCAACGGGTTATCGGCTATCTGTTGCGTTATATCGAAAAAGGCGAACAGGCCGGAGGCGGCGTACACTTCAGACTGCCGGCCAGCAAACACGTTATTGCCTCACATTTGAATATTTCTCCGGAAACGCTGTCGCGCACCCTGCGCCAGCTCGAAGATGTGGGACTGATGAGCGTTGAAGGGAAAAAGATCTGTATCCCGGATATCGAAAAATTCAGGAACTTCGATACCCTGTAAGGATGACAGCCTTGATGGCCATGACCCAAACAACACCCGATAAGGACAGACAAACATGCTGACTAATTTCCTGCTTCCCCCATCCTTTGAACTGCCTATTCAGGTGAACTCCCCTGTGTTTGCCACGCCGGGTGGCGGGCAGCTGCTGGTATGCAGCACGCATGATGCCTACAAGCTGCGCGAGCATTATGGCTGTGCCACGCTGCAGGAGGTGCAGATACGTATCAGCATGCAGGAGGGTAAACGGCTGGATATCTGGCCTTCCGAACTGGATGCCGCACACATGAATGCCCATATCCACGGCTGCAACGATTTCAACACCTTCAAGGAACTATGTGAGTCCCTGATGCTGGAACGCATCGGCGTGCTTCAGGTCAGCACACGCGAGGGCCATTGCCGCATGCAGCTTACCGGCTCAGTGGATGCCAAAACCATGACCGCACGTCTGCGCCCGCTTTCCGAACGCCTGCAGGTCGATATTGCTATTACCGCCCTGAAGCCTTCCCCTCGTCTCTCTGAGCCCGGCCTGCTGCTGATGGATATGGATTCCACACTGATCCGCAACGAATGCATTGACGAAATCGCCGATTTCATGGGCATCAAGGCGCAGGTCGCCGCCATTACCCAGCTTTCCATGGAGGGCAAACTCGATTTTGTCGCCTCCTTCACCGAACGCGTCAAACTGCTCAAGGGGCTGGATGCCGGTGTGCTGCAAACTGTACTGGATGAACGCATCGAGCTGACCGAGGGTGCCGAAGCGCTGATCAAGGGCTTACAGGCGCATGGTTGGAAAACAGGCCTTGTATCCGGCGGCTTCACCTTCTTCACCAGCTATTTCGAGCAACGCCTCGGCCTCGATTTTTCAATGGGTAACGTACTGGAGATCGTGGACGGCAAACTCACCGGCGGATTCATCGGTGAGATTGTGGATGCCAACAGCAAGCGCACAGCACTGCTTGGCAAAGCAAAGGAATGGAATATTCCCATGTCGCAAACCATCGCCATCGGCGATGGTGCCAACGATCTGCCGATGATCGAAGCCGCCGGCATGGGCATCGCCTTCCACGCCAAACCCCGCGTGCGCGAACTGGCCCCCTACGCCCTCTCCCACGGTGGCCTCGACCGCACCCTAGACCTGCTATAAGGAGAAGCTTCCGGCCTTAACGCGGCGGCTCCGGAAGCAACATCCCGGGCGGTTCCGGCTGCAGCAACGGTTCTTCTATCAACGGCTGTACCGGCATCTCGGGCGCCATACCCGCCTCCATCTCCGGATTAAAGTTGGGATTGTTTGCGATAAATTCGTCACAACCTCGCTGAAAATTCTTCTCCGCTGAGGAGAACCAGGGAGATGCTCCTTTCAACCAGTGGAGCACTTCTCCGTTGATAGGACGTGCGGCCGTACCACACTCGATCATCGAAAGCGGGATCGTGTATTTGCCGAATAGGTTATTGTTGGCGAAATGGAAGCTCGCCTGCACCCATTGATCCATTGGCTGTTCCCATTTGCATTCGAGCGGTTTCATGCCGGGCGGTGTGACTAGCCGTGATACCTTTTTCATTCGCAACCGCCCTTCAATGCCATCACCGCTGCCCGTTCCCTCAAGGAAAGCATCCCCGATGGAAAAATTATCCATATCAAGCCCCTGGAGAGCATGGCAAACATCAACCACCTCCCCGCGGATACGGGAGCCTTCCACAGTCAGTCTGACCAACTGCCCTCCGAAAGAGTAAAGCCCGGCATGTTCTGGATCGATGGGCGTTCCCGTGGGTGCTGGTGACTCAGTCGAAGATCCGGTGGTCACCTTTTCCTTCGGCTTTCCGCATCCATCCTGCGAATAGGTAATTTTAACCGCTTTCAATGCTGCCAGAGCATCGTCCTGGGTTTTGAGGGCATATGCCAACAATTCATCGAGCACAGCCTCACCCTGCCCTGCCGCGCTATTACCTCCGGCCCGTTTCCCTGCCGCGGCCGGCGCGATCTCCAGACAGGCACGCACCTTGCGCAGTGCATCGTTCTGCGCGAATTCCATAGCCATCTGGCCCTGCTCAATGGCCTGTTCCAGAGCCAGTCGTGCCTGATCCAGAGGCCACGCGAATTCGCTGTCTATCGCCGCCTCGTGGCTTCGTAACGCCAGGAGCTCGTCCTCTACGGCGCGCTCGGCCATGTCCCTGGATTCGCGGTAGCTGTCCGCTGCGGATGAACCATCCTTTCTTGCCTGGGCGTATTTCCGGTTCCATTCCCCGGCCTTCTTTTCATTTGCGGCAATCTTTGCGCGCAACTCATCCAGCGTCTTCAACCTTGCTTCGTAGTCCTTGCGGACATCCTTGAGCTTGCTGCTGGCCGCTTCGATGCGTGCCTGATACTTGTCCGATACCGCCTTCAGGTCCGTTTCCGCCTCCGCCCGGCACTCCTTGAGACGCTGGCGCTTGATGCGGCAAGTAACGGCCAGACCCTCGAATTCTTCCAGCAGGGTCCCTGCCTGCTTTTCGGCTTTGCGCAGATGGATGTAGAGCCTTTGCGACAAGCGCCATTGCAAAATCCACAGCATGCGGTTGCGCTCATTTTCCGATAACTGCTGTTTCAAGGCCGAGAGCCTGTCTTGTCGTTGTTTCAGCTTTTCCTTGGCGATCCCCTCCAGCCCGGCGCGCAATACACCCAGGCCGATAGTGGACGGGGACAGCTCGATTTTTCCACTCGGGTTCGCCAGATAGGCGTTGTAGGCCTGAGCGGTGAGTGCATCGATGGCCTGATTCAACACCTCGTTGGTGGTGCTCGACACAAGATTCGGGTCCTTAACCCCCTTGGAGAAGATGGTGTTGATGTCTTCCTGCAGACTCTGGCTAAGGGCCGTGGCGACCAGCTTGCGCAAGGTGGCTTTGCTGGAGTCCAGCATCATCGAATTGCCGGTCCGCCCGGCGGTGTTGGCAGCAGACACAGTGAAGTCGCCGAGTGCAAGATTCAGGCGCTTGCTCAAGGTGCCGATATTACCGGTGATAATCTGATTGAAATCGATCAGCGCATCGGAAACGGCTACCGCCATTTCCTGGTCGTTCAGTCCACCTTTGCTCTCCAGCAATAACCCCTCGGTATCCACCATGATACCAGCCATGCGATGCATCTGCTTGCGCAGCGCCTCAGTGGACGACAGCACGGCCTGCAAGGCCTGCAGATACTTCGCCAGAGCCGTGGCGGCGACCTCGGCACCCTCGCAGTTCATCTCCCCGCACATCGCCTTGTCTTCGGACGCCGCCTTTGAAGCCGCAGCAAGCTGTGTCCTGATGCGTTGCATTTCCTCGCTAAGCATTTCGCCCTGATATTCGATGCTCATGCTTTGTCCGGCGCGCTCGGCGAACTGTTGCCGGACCTGCGTTTCGGGGCTGGATGCGGCATATGCGCCGGCTGGAAGCAGGCCAAAAAACATAAAAAGAAGAGAAAATGTCGCAGAAATGCGTTTCATGTGCGTCTCCCTGTTACCCTCGGCATCATCATTTAATCCCGATTTCCAGCCCGGAGCAAGCATTTCGTGCACAGGGAAGCGCATGATTTTTGCAATCGACATATGTGCAGGTAATTCACTAGACTGTTTGCAATCGCCAACCTTGGGGAGGTCGGAAATGATGAAACGTTACCTGATATTCGCATTGGCTTTGAGCATGTTTCTCCCGTTAACCGCACGCGCCGAGGGACAGCAGGCCATGCTGGTACTCGATGCCTCGGGCAGCATGTGGGGACAGATCAATGGTAAGTCCAAGATTGAGATCGCCCGCGAGGTGATCGCCGATGTGCTCAAGGGATGGAATCCCGACACACGTCTAGGCCTGATCGCCTACGGTCACCGCAACAAGAGCGACTGTGAGGACATCGAAACACTGATTCGTACAGGACCGCTTGATGCCACAGCCTTCAACAAGGTCGTAGCCGGCATCCAGCCCAAGGGCATGACGCCGATCTCCGCCGCCGTGATCCGTGCCGCCGATGCGCTGCAGTACAGCCGCGAGAAGGCCACTGTCATTCTGGTCTCCGACGGACAGGAAACCTGCCATGCCGATCCCTGCAAGACGGCTAGCGAGCTCGAAAAACGTGGCGTGGATTTCACCATGCACGTCATCGGCTTCGATGTCTCCGACAAGCAAGGGCAACAGCAACTGCGCTGCATGGCCGACAACACTGGCGGGCGTTTCTTCACTGCCGCCAATGCAGCCGATCTGAAGCAGGCTCTGAGCACAGCCGTCAAGCAGGTGGAAGAAGCCAAGCCGGACCCGAACGCACCGGGCAACCTGCTGCTAACCACCGTTCTGGCCGAGGGGACGCCACCGCTCAATGTCAGCGAATGCAGTATATACAGCCAGCAGGGAGATGCAGGACGGCAGCAAGTGGATCGTCATGTAACGCATGCGACCGAGCACGTGTTCAAATTGCCACCGGGACAATACATCGCCACCTGCAGTTATGGCTCCGCCTCGGCGGAAAAACAGGTGAGCATCATGGCTGGCAAGGGTGTGGGCGAACAACTTGTGCTCAATGCTGGCGAGCTCAATATGCACGGCGTGCTGCATGCAGGTGGAGACCCGGTCAACAGCGACGATTACCGTATCTATCGTGAAACGACCGACGCATCCGGTAAGACGATCCGCCAGCAGTTTGCCTTCAGCAACCTGCATAATACCAAAGTCCATTTCACACTGCCGGCCGGCGACTACATCGCGGCCATGAGCTACGGCAAAACCTCGGCTGAACAAAAGATACACATCGAAGCAGGTAAGACAGAGGAAATCGAACTGAACCTGCATGCCGGCACACTTCGCTTGCACGGCGTGCTGCATGCGGGCGGCGACCCACTCAACAGCGACGACTACCGCATCTATCGTGAAACCACCGACGCATCCGGCAAGACGGTTCGCCAGCAGATCGCCTTCGTCAACCTGCATTATACCAACGTTACCTTCACATTATCGGCCGGCGACTACATCGCCTTCATGGGCTACGGTCAGGCTTCGGCAGAACAAAAGGTACACGTCGAGGAAGGCAAGGCGCAGGAGATCGAACTGAACCTGCATGCCGGCAGACTGCATATCACCCCACTCGATGCTCCCGGCGGCAAGCCATTGAATATCGACGACTACCGCATCTACCGCGAAACCACCGACGAGTTTGGCAAAACGGCCCGCCGTCAGGTTTCCTACGTCAACATGCACTATACCAATGTCACCTTCACGCTACCCGACGGAGACTATATCGCCGTCGTCAGCCACAGAGGTCTTGAGGTCGAAAAAGCAGTGCATGTCGAAGAGGGCAAGAGCGTTGATGTGGAAATCGTACTGGCCCGAAAACATTACGACAGCCCTGTTGGCACCTGGAACAGCAGCGGAGGAAGGCTGGAACTCAATGCTAAGAGCGGAGATCGGTTCGAAGGCCACTACAGCACCGACAACGGCCGACTTATCCTGCAACGCGATGGCAGCCGCATGTCCGGGTACTGGGTCGAGGACGGCTCCAGCCAAACCTGTGCATCGAAACGTGACGGCAGCCTTCACTGGGGCCGCATCGAGTTGCAATTCAATAGTGACAACAACGGCTTTTCCGGCTGGTGGTCGTATTGCGATAGCAGCGAACATAGTGGTGACTGGGGCGGCGAGCGTAACTGACCCGGATTGAACGGCTGGCATAAGAATCGCCTTCCACGCCAAACCCCGCGTGCGCGAACTGGCCCCCTACGCCCTCTCCCACGGTGGTCTCGATCGCACCCTTGATCTTCTTTGCGTATTTTTAATACGGACCAGACAGACACCTTGAAACAATCGTACGTATAACGTTCTGAATATATAACCTGTAGCCAAATTATGGGAGAGCAAACATGACAACACATGGTTTACACGCCAATGCACATCGCCATGATCCATATCGAACATTCAAGTTCCAGGTCTTGATTGACGGAAAACCAGTTGCTGGCTTGAAGAAAATGAGCGCGTTAATGAAGCCGTCGCGGGACATGGGCTGGCGCGCCGGCGGCGATAAACCTCATATGCGCACACTTCCGGGCGGCACCATGTATGAGGCGATTACACTCGAACAGGGCCTGACACATGACCCGGTTTTTGAGGCATGGGTTAACAAGGTGAACAGCTACGATGAAAATAGTGCTGCGTCTCTCAAGGACTTCCGCAAGGACATCGTAATCAATGTTCTTAACCTTCAGGGGCAAGTGGCAATATCCTACAAAGTCTATCGCGCCTGGGTTTCAGCATATCAGGCGCTGCCGGATTTCGATGCAAGCAGCACGAATGCGGTTGGCATCCAAAGCATCAAGCTGGAGCATGAGGGATGGGAGCGCGACACAGCAGTAAGCGAGCCTGCCGAAAGCTGAAATCGCGAAGTATCTTGCTTCGCTCGGCATGCAGTCGTTCAACAGCTTCGTTTTTTGTCTCGTCCCACGTCTTCGCGGGAATGACGAAATAAAAGCCGGTTTTTCAGATTCGTTTAAGAATCGATGCCTATTGTGCGCCGTCTAAATAAAACGGCCCCGGCAACGCGGCCATAATTCGGGAGACACATTAAATGAAAAAGATGATCGCTACAGCAGCACTCGCACTGGCCATCACCGGCGCAGCCTCTTCGGCAAAAGCACAGGACATTTCCTACTACACCGGCCTGGGCCTGGGCACGCTTAACACCGAGTACAAGGCCACTGGCGTTGACCAGACCAAGACAACCCTCGGCGGCTTTGTTAAATTCGGTGCGGATTTCAATGAGTACTTCGCTGCAGAATTGCGTCTTGGCATGAGCGGCAAGAACAAGAAGGTCATCGGTGGAACCGAGCGCACTTTCTCCAGCCCGTTCTTCGTCTCCTACCTGGCCAAGGGCAAGTACCCGGTCACATCTGACATCGATGTGTTCATGCTGGCTGGTGCCACCACCGCACGCATTAAGGGCACGTCCGCAGGCCTTACCCAGACCAAGACCAAGACCGGCCTGAGCCTGGGTGCTGGTATGGATTACAAGCTCGACAGCAATGTCTCCGTCGGTGCTGAGTGGACCCAGTACATGTTCCCGGTCAAGCTGGCCGCGGGTTCCGTGTTCGGCACTGATGCCAAGGCCCGTATGTGGGGCGCGACTGTCAACACCACCTACCACTTCTAAAATAAAGAATCTCTGGTACAACAAACAGGGAGGCAATTGCCTCCCTGTTTTATTTTATTTTTCCATATATTAAACACTAATTCTACATAAGAAATTTAACAGCACAGAGCCCCTTGAGGTGTCTCCAAGAATCTAGGGCCTGTTAACACTAAATCATGTCATGGAATCGCTTAACCAGTAAAAACTATACGCCGGGATCACCAACTGATCCTTGAATAACTGCGGCGATTCGCCGGAATAGAGATCGCGCAATCTGCCAAGTTCAAAGCTGACGTTCTTGCCAAGTTCACCAAGTGTGAGCGACTGCGGCGAGGCATCAAAATTACCCACAACCAGAACATTGTCGCCTAACTGGAACGGATTGCTGCGCATGAATGCAAAGAGATGGATGTTTTCGGTCTGCAGCAGATCGCGATTGTTGTAATCGGCGAAAGCAGGGATGCATTTGCGCACAGAAATCATCTTTTTCAGGCCATCGAAAATACGCTGTTCCGGCGTACCCCGCTTGTATCGCATGTCAGCCCGTTCCCAATCGATGACCGGACGGTGTATCCAGCGACTGTCCCCTCCCTTGTTTTCATCCTGCATGATGGCGTAATTATTCAGCGTACCGATTTCATCGCCGTAATAGAGCAACGGGATGCCACCGAAGGACATCACCATGCTGTGCAACAACAGAATCAGGTTGATACTGTGGTCAATGCCTTCCTGATCGCCTTGCTCCAGCGCAACCTCCAACCCCACCAGCGAAGCCAGTTCGCCGGAAATGCGGGCGTCCCCGGTCCTTTCATTTTGACCGAAGGGTTGACCGCGAGCCGTTGACTCGTCGAATTTACCGGTAAAATAATCAACCAGAAATCGCCGATGCGAAAACGGTTCGTAACCGACCTGCACGATATCAGCGTCGTCAAATCCGAGGCCGATATCATCATGACAACGCACGTAATTCAACCAGGTCGCCCGATCAAGCTTGCTCGGTAGATTGAGAATACCCTGATTGAGCAACTTGGCGTTCTTGGTCGCCATCGCATCCCATAGCAGAGCCATGAAGGTGGCGTTGTAGGCAATTTCGCACTCCTTGGCGATCACCGCGTCCTCGCCGAAATACTTGGTGATTTCGACAGGTGCAACAATCGCCTCGGCAATAAACAGCACGCCCGGCGCAGTTACCTGACAACAGTCCTTCATCATCTGCAGAATCAAATGCGCTTCCCGCTCATTCTGGCAAAGCGTTCCGATCTTTTTCCATAAAAAGGCAACGGCATCCAGACGCAGGATATCCGCCCCCTGATTGGCCCAAAATAGAATGATATCGATCATCTCGATGAATACTGCAGGATTGCTGTAATTGAGGTCCCACTGGTAATTGTTGAATACCGTCATCACCCACTTATCCATGGTTTCATTTAAGGTGAAGTTGCCCGGTGAGGTTTCCGGAAAAATCTCAGGCATGGTCTCCTCAAACATGTCGGGAATATCGCGGTTATCGAAGATGTAATAGTAATCCTGATATTTCTTCTCGCCGGCCCGTGCACGTGCAGCCCAGTCATGCTCGTCGGAGGTGTGGTTCACGACTACATCAAGGGTCAGCAGGATGTTGCGGCGGCGCATATCTGAGGACAATGCGCGCAGATCGTCCAGTGTGCCGATACGCTCATCAACATCACGGAAATTGCTTACCGCATAGCCGCCATCACTGGCTCCCTGCGGGCATTGCAGGATAGGCATGACATGCACCATATTGACGCCGAGTTCCTGCAAATAGCTCAGGCGACCACGCATACCCTGCAGATTGCCTGCAAAGCCATCGCTATACAGGGCCATACCCACCCACTCCTGGCTGAGAAACCAGTTATGATTGCGTTCGCGTTCGATATCGAGCTTCTTCAGCGCTTTGTCGCGTCTGAGGTAGTTGATGGCCATCACCTCGACAAGGCGGACCATCTGGCGCTCAATATCCTCGCGTTTGCCATATAATTGATAAAACAACGAATAAATCGCATAAAAATTGGCGCCGAGACGCGTATAGAAATGGCGCAGGTCGCGAGCGCGAATTTCAGGCTTTAGTTCATCCAGGATGCGGTTGAGCATCGAATGGGATATCTGTTCATACATCAGCTAACTCCTGTCGCCCGTCCATCTGCCAGGCAGCCATGACATCATCGTAGAAATGCGGATCATGCACGGTTGCACCACGCTGGCCGACCATCCTGGAAGCAAAGCTCTGGGCTCGCTCGGCGGTCAGCTGTAATGGCCAGTTTCTGAGCAAGCCCAACAGCATAACGGAGGCAAAGGCATCGCCGGCGCCCACGGTATCAACAACATTTAAATTTTTAGCGGGCAGAACCCGAACTGTCCGGCCACCGGGTGTAACGATCTCAGCACCCTTGGCACCATGCGTCAGAATCAAACCCTGTAGTTTATGTTCAACGATAAAAGCCTGCGCATCGCTGGGTGTAGGGGCCAGCAAGCGCATCTCATCAGTATTGAGCTTGACCCAGTCGGCATCATCCAGCAGTTGGGCTACATGCTCTTTTCGCCACCATGGCACACGCAGATTGACATCGACAAACGCCTTGGTGGCTAACCGCCTCTTCAGGTGCACAAGCGCATGGCTGGAGGCCGCATCACGCAAGGCCAGTGAACCGTGATAGATCATGCTGCAATGGCCGGCGACGTCATCAGGCGTAATCGCATCGTACGCGCTGGGGTGAACAATGTTGTAGGCCGGCTCACCTGCCGCATTGAAGGTGATATCGACACGACCGGTCGGCAAGTCCTCATCGATCTGCACGCCATCGGTGCGCATACCCCATTTAAGCATGGCATCCAGAATCGAATTTCCATCTCTATCATTGCCCACCCTGCTGATGAAACGTGGAGCCTCACCGAAAGCCTGTAAATGCCAGGCTACATTGAAGGGAGCACCACCAAGCACGCGCTCTCCGGTCGGGAAACAGTCGAACAGAACTTCTCCGAAAATGTAGGGGCTCGCGGAGTCCATCAGGAAAGTTCCGGCAATGCGGGCAACTGCATCCATGCGATGGTTTCAGGGTGATAATGAGCAATACCTTCAAGCATACCGGCGGCATAGTTGCCGTTCATGCCCATCAGTCCGCCATGGGCGACATAAAGGTTCTCCAACTGTCCGCCAGCTTTGGCTTTGCTGAGCGTCTCCAGACGCACCTCATCGGAACAGTTGGCCACCAACACCGATGGAACCGGACTGACCAGCACCTCAATATCATTGCCGCTGTCGCCGCAGAAAACAGTTCCCCCAAGATCAAACCCTCTGCCTCTCATTAAAGCTCTAACAGCGTGATACTTACTTGCCCTTCTGGGCAGAATGTCGAGCAGACCGATATTTGCAGGTTCATCAACACTCCATATCAGACGACACTGTGCTCCTGCACCTTCCAGACGCGCTTCGATCACCTGCGACAGCGCAATAGTATCGGCCTGCAGCTGCACGTAGAAACTTAGTTTACAGCGATTCTGCTTTTCAGCCTCCTGCAACTGCAATTGCTCAAGGTCAGCAAGCAAGTCCGCCAATCCGGCGTGAGTGTTACCAGCCCAATCAAGAGCTATCTCATCCTCCCAAACATCATCTTGTTGCCAGTCCCGTCCGGCAACGACCCGGTAAATCGTGGTACCGACATCGCCGATAACAAAATCCGGTACAGGAAGCTGAAAATCGGTGATGGCCTGCTCCACCAGAGAACGATGCCGACCGCTAACATAAGCAAGGCTAACCTCCGCACGGCTTACAAGGGCGGCGAAATATTCTCTCGCTAATGGAGACTCGGGCTGCGGACCATTGGGGATCAGCGTCCGGTCAAGATCGGTGCAGATGAGCAGATGCCCGCTCATTCCGCCTCCGGGGCCGCGCAGCGATTAAAGAAATCGTAATAGTCCACTGCTTCCAGTATGCCTGCCGCATGCGATTGATTGGCAAAATAAATACCTTCAAGATTTTCAAGTTGCGACAACTCTTCATGATGCCGATTGGCCACCACCACAGCCAACGTATTCCCTCTCATCATATCCTCATCGGCACCTGATCCGCCTGCCACCAGCACGTGATCAAGCGCAATATCAAAGCGCTGCATCACATAACGCAGAGCCTGCCCCTTGGAGGCTCGCGACGGCACGATGTCGATATACTGACCGAAGGAATAAACCACGTTGGCGGTAATCTCCTTCTTCCTCAGCAAGGCGGTAATCTCCTCGATCGATGGTGCGTGTTGCGGATCATAAAAATACGAAATCTTGAACTCGCTCTGTTCGACATTGGGCTGAAGCTTCAAACCGGGCAAGCCGGACATCACCCTGCGCACACGATGCCGTTTCCAGTCGTGATCGATATGTTCAATCCAGAAATCGTCCTCGGTCAACGACTTACCGTAATGGATGCGTGTACCCATGCTGCTGATCAGAATATCCGGCTGCGGGATATGATATTTTTTGATGACGGCCAGAGCCGAATCGATACGACGACCTGTCGCGATACCGAAGCTCACGCGCTTGCGGTTTTCTCTTACAGCATCGGAAAACCGTTGCAGGGATTCAGGATCACCCATCAGGTTCTGATCCATATCAGAAAAGATTGCCCGATCACGATAGTGCAGCGTGGCCGGCACCGGTTTCTGACTGGATGGTGATTGATATTCAGCCTGAACATCCCCGATACAGCGAAGATACTTATCGGTATGAGCCCGCCAGGTATAGTGACGACCCACCCCATCTATGCCGTTGCGGGAAGCCTGCAACCAGCGATTGCGATCATTGAGCAGCTTCAACAGGGCATCGCGAATGGCATGGCTGTCGAGCGGATCAACCAGTTCGCCATTCTGGCAGTTGCCGATGATGTCAACCGGTCCGCCATTTTCAGTCGCCACCACGGGCAGCCCACTGGCGGCCGCTTCCAGAATAGTCAAACCGAAAGGCTCGGTCAGCGCCGGATTCACAAAAACACCACCCGTGGATGCCGCCAGGCGATAAATATCCGGTACTTCCTCAGAGCCATGATGTTTGGGTACGGCGACCTTGCCGTAGAGATCATAGGCGTCAATCAACACCAGAATGTTGGTCAACACCTTCTGCGCCCCCAACTCCATCTCACGGATATCGTCACGCGTGCCGGCAACGATGATCAGGTTGGCTAGCTCTTGCAGTTCCTGCGATTCGCCATAGGCCTCAAGCAACATCAGAATGTTCTTCCGATCGTCCGGTCTCGACAGAGCCAGAATCATCGGCTTCTCCGGCTGTTTCAGATAGCGCTGCAGCTGCCCGGCAAATGCAATCTTCTCGTTCTTGACCGGTGGATGGAACTGTTTCATATCCGTACCCGGAGGAATCACCTCCATGCGCTTGGGATCATAGTAGTGATAGAGCTCGTACTGCTCCTCGATTTCGTTGCGGGTACTGGTGACAACCAGTGCTGCATGGGCCAGCACCTCCTCTTCAGCATCGATGCGGCGTTTGATGTTGTAAGTGCTCTCAATCTCTTCGTGTGACAACCCCTTGGCCAACAACTGCTTACGCTTGTCACGACCCAGCGAATGTCCGGTATGGATGAGCGGAACGCCCAACAGGTTGGCAAGTCTGACGCCGACGTAACCGGCATCGGCATAATGGCTGTGGATCGCATCCGGCATGCGCTCCTGCTCATTCAGCCACAGGAGAAGATTGTCCATGAAGCTATCGAGATGATCCCACAACTGTTCTTTCGCAAGGTACCCCTCGGGACCGGCATCGATGCGCACAATACGTGCCTTGGGAGAAAGTACTTCGACGGGAGCGGCATAATCCTCGCTGACGCCGGCATCAACGATGCGGCGTGTGACCAGATCCACCCTTTCGACTTCATCATGCTCGGCAAGGCTGCGGGCCAGATCGAGGACATACTTGGTCTGTCCGCCGGTATCGGCATCGCGACCAAGTTCAAGGTCATGGCCGCGAATCAATCCGTGTATGCTGATCAGCAGCAGATATTGTTTGTCTTTAACGGTCTTCAATCTCTCCTCCCGTATGGGGTGAATACACGCAACATCAGGTTTCAATTCGCCGGCTTCACATGCTCGAAAAAGAAATTGGTGGCCTCGATAAAACCCTCAATACTGCCGCAATCAAATCGACGTCCCTTAAAACGGTAGCCGATCACCCTCCCCTCACGGGCTTGCTCCATGAGTGCATCGGTAAGCTGCACCTCTCCGCCCTTCCCCTTTGGGGTGGCCCGCAGAATATCGAAGATGTCCGGGGTCAAAATGTAGCGCCCAATGACGGCCAGATTGGAAGGTGCTTCATCAATGGATGGCTTTTCCACCATACCGTTGATGCGAATGAGTCCATCATCCATCTCATCCCCACTGATAATGCCGTACTTGCTGACATCTTCCGCTGGAACTTCCTCAATGGCCACAATGCTGCACCTGTATTGTTCATAGAGCTTTGCCATCTGGCCCATCACGCCATCACCGGCGTTGTAGCAAAGATCATCGGCCAGAATCACGCCGAACGGCTGGTTACCGATCAGCGGTTCACCTGTGAGGACGGCATCTCCGAGACCGCGCATCTGGGTCTGACGCACATAGGTGAATGTGCATTGGTCGATCAGCAAACGAATACTCTTCAGGTAAAGCTCCTTGCTCGTGCCGCTGATCTGGTCTTCCAGTTCATAGGTAACATCAAAATGATCCTCTATCGCACGTTTGTTGCGCCCTGTCACAAAGGCCATATTGCTCATTCCGGCTTGCAGCGCTTCCTCAACCCCGTATTGGATCAAGGGTGTGGTAACCACGGGCAACATCTCCTTGGGCTGCGCCTTGGTGGCGGGAAGAAAGCGTGTGCCGTAACCGGCAACGGGAAACAGGCATTTGCGGATCAATCCGCCCGACCGTTCATTTTGCGTTCGTGTGTCATCTGAATGTGCCATCGTTCACCTTCTTCCAATCAGGGTTTTTCTAACCGAATCGATCATTCGCTCAGGGAGAATGTGGGCTGACATAAAGGCAACAATGTTATTGCCTTGTTCGGCCACCACGCAGGTTGAAGCGAAATGTTCGCAGAGAATCAGATAACATTGCCGGGAACTGATGCCCACTCCCCCACACAGCTGAAAAAGCTTACGGACTACCTGGCTGTCGTTGGCAGTCGGTGAGCGGAAGATAAAACGGTCCGTTTCCCCAATGGTCTGATGACTTTCGGCAAGCATTAACCTCTAGCTTAGAGGCTGAATCCCATAATGCAATATGAAGGCCCTGTACTGGAAATAATACAAAGGTAATCAATCCAGCATGTGTGAAACCACCCCATCAGCAAGTTTGGGCTCAAACCAGGTGGATTTCGGCGGCATGACCTCACCCGAATCGGCCACAGCCATCAGATCGGTCATCGAGGTCGGGAACATGGAGAAGGCGACGGCCATCTCGCCGCTGTCCACGCGCTTTTCAAGCTCCTCCAGCCCACGAATGCCACCGATGAAATCGATGCGTGTATCGCGGCGCGGGTCGGAGATACCCAGTAGCGGTTCGATCAGATTGGCAGCCAGCAGGCTTACATCAAGGCGCGCCACCGGGTCGTCATGCGGAATAAGTTCGTCCCAGATGGACAGTGCATACCAGTTGCCGGCCAGATACATACCGAACGTCCCTGCTCCCTGCGGATGCACCGGTACATCGGATAACTCGATATCGAAAGACTCTGCAACCTTGGCGAGAAAACCGTTGGGCTGCATGCCTTTCAGATCGCGAATCACGCGGTTGTAATCGAGAATATGCATCTGATCATGCGGGAAAATAACACTTAAAAAATAGCTATATAGCTCATCTCCTGAATGTTTCGGATTAGAGGCCTTGCGGGATGCGGCAACGCGCGAAGCTGCTGCGGAACGGTGATGCCCATCGGCCACATAAAGCGCATCCATAGCCTCAAATGCCGTGCTGATGGCTTCTATCTGAACTGCATCGCGAATCACCCACAAGGTATGCTGCACACCGCTGTCGGCGGTAACATCCATGTCGGGTGCACCCTTGGCAACATCGGCAAGGATACCATCCACAACCGCATTGGCCGGATAGACAAGGAACACCGGGCCGGTTTGCGCGCCTAGAGCCTCAATCTGCCTCACACGGTCATCTTCCTTGGCCGGGCGGGTAAACTCATGCTTCTTGATGCGTTCCGCGTCGTAGGCCTCTACAGAGGCTGCTGCGGCAATGCCTGTCTGCACATGACTGCCCATCACCAGACGATAGACGTAGTAGCACGGTGCATCATCCTGAACGAGCACGCCTTGTGACATCATGCGCTGAAAATTCTCGGCCGACTTGGCATACACCGATGCATCGTAGGGATCGATATCCTCCGGCAGATCAATCTCGGCCTTGGAAACATGCAGGAAGCTCCATGGCTTGCCGACCGTCCGCTCCCTCGCCTCACCGCTGCTTAATACATCATAGGGCGGTGCAAGCACTGCATCGGCGTGCTCAGGTGCCGGTCTGAGAGCTGCAAAGGGACGAATTAACGGCATGGGAACTCCTCGAATCTTCAAACAACGGGTGTGCTGTGGGTGGGCCCGACAAGCGGCGGGATGATAGCAGAGTGCTTCAGACAGACCACTTAAATCAACCTGTCCAATTCAGACTTGCTGAAGCCTGCCTGTTCGCGTGCCTCAAGATTAAAAGGTCCGAACAAACCCCTCGGATAATAATGTTCAAGCAGTGTAAAAAAGGTTTGTTCAGCATCCAGACCACGTTGCTCGCAGCAATAGCGAAACCAGCGGTTACCGATCTCCACATGACCGATTTCATCGCGCAGGATGATGCCCAGCAAACTTACCGCATGATGGTCGCCCGCCTGGGTAAGCTTCTCCATGATACCAGGGGTGACATCAAGACCACGGGCTTCGAGCACCCTTGGCACCAACGCCATGCGATGCAACACATCATGTGCAGTTCTTTCGCACATCTCCCACAAGCTGCCATGCGCATCGAAATCACCGTAATCGGCACCAAGATGTCGCAAATGGGCACGAATCAACTCAAAGTGATAGGCCTCCTCCTGCGCCACCCGCATCCAGTCACGGTAAAAGGTCTCCGGCATGTCTGGGAAGCGCTGCACTGCGTCCAGCGCCAGATTGATGGCATTGAACTCGATGTGGCCGATGGCATGCATCATGATAACCCGACCTTCCAGCGTGCCGAAGCCGCGCTTGGCCACCTTAGCGCCGCCAACCAGTCTCGGTCGCTCCGGCCTGCCCGGCGATGCAACAGGTAAGGGGTTTCCGAAATCAGCAAGCTCGAGCGAACCATCAGACAAACCGCGTGCGGCAAGGCGAGTGAGGTGGATTTTTTCATCCACATCGGGGGTTTGCAGAGCTTGCCTGACGAGGCTAAAAAAACTGCTCATACGCGCATCTCTCTTGCCTGATTCCCAGATATGGCGCAACGAATAAAGCGCGCGCCTTTTACTCCTGAATGGCGCTTGCTTTCTCCCTGCTTGCTGGCTAGAAAACGGCCCATGCGAATTATCGGTTTCCTGTTACTCATCCTTATCCCTTTCCTCTCCCCTGCTGCGGAATTTGAAATTTTCCAGTCCGGCTATCAACCCCTGAAGCTTGCCTGGATGAGCGATGCTGATGGCGCCGATGCCGCTGATCTGAAAACCATCCATGGCATCGTGGCAAATGATCTGCAATCCAGCCGCTCCTTTATGGTGCTTAATCCATTCAGTTATCTGGCCGATATCGGGCAGGTCCGTAAAAGCGTGGATTATGGCGACTGGCGCATCATCGGCACAGACATTCTGGCCTTTACCCATCTCAGAAAGGCTGGCGCACAATGGAATGCCGATATCGAGGTACACGACCCTTTCCGCAACAAGCTACTGTCGAAAATCACCTTGACCTACAACGGCGCCTCTATACGCCCACTGGCCCACTACATCGCCAACTATATCTATCGCGCTGCCACGGGCATTCCGGGTTACTTCGACAGCCATATCCTGTATGTCAGCAAGCATGGCAAAACAGCCGATCTTGTCTACATGGATCAGGACAGTGCGAACCGCCAACTGGTCGGCCGAAACTTCACCCTGCTGCTGTCGCCCGACCTTTCGCCGGACAACAATCTGGTCGCCCTGAACACCTATGTCGATAATCATCCTCGCCTTGAGACCTTCGACCTTAGCCTCGGGCAGCGCCGTACCTTTGGCGATTTTCAGGGCCTGAACAGCACCCCTGCATGGTCTCCCGACGGACGCTATATTGCCGCCACGCTATCCTATACGGGTTACACGCAACTTCACTTGTTCGACACCAAAACACGCAAGTGGAGCCAGTTGACCCATCACAAGGGCATCGACACCTCGCCAAGCTGGTCACCGGATGGAAAACACATCGCATTTACCAGCGACCGCAGCGGCACACCGCAGGTCTATAAAATACGCCTGAGCGATGGCAAGGTGGATCGTATCTCGATGGAGGGCCCTTACAACACCTCTCCTGCCTGGTCACCAACCGGTGATCGCATCGCATTTATCGCCCTGAAAAACTGGCAGTACGCCCTGGCCACCATGCGCGATGACGGCAGCGATGTGCACTATCTGATCACGGGCGGACAGGTGGACTCGCCGACATGGGCACCGAATGCACAGATGCTGTTGTTTTCGCGTACTGTTGAGGGTGTACGCAGGGTGTACCGGGTACCGAGCTGGGGGGGCGTGGCAGAACCATTGACCAGCGCGAGGGAGGATGCATCCGATCCTGTCTGGTCACATTAACTGTATCCGCGGGGTGATGCTTCATCGCACATTGAGCATGTCACCAAAGCCGTGCTAGGGTGGCAAGTTGGTGGATGATAAAACCACAAAAGCGTTGTATGATGCGGTAATTAACGCCGCACGGTTTGAACAGGTTTAAATAAATGGAGGAAATTATGAAATTCAACAAGTATTCCACACTGGCTATTGCCGTGTTTGCAGCAGCCGGCCTGATGATGGGCGGTTGTGCCAAGAAGACCGTAGAAGGTGGCGGCCACGGAGGCGCCAGCGTGAACAAAGTACAAACGGGCGACAATGGTGATATGAGCGGCCTTCCGGCTGAGCGTGCAGTCTATTTTGCCTTTGATAAATCCGAGATTACAGATCAGGGCGCAAGCATCCTTAATGCCAATGCAGCATGGCTCAAAGCCCACCCACAGCGTACCGCAACCGTCGAAGGCAACTGTGACGAACGTGGCGAACGCGAATACAACCTGGCCCTGGGTCAGCGTCGTGCAGATTCCGTGAAGGCCTATCTGGTCGCACATGGTGTCGCAGCAGGCAATATCAACACTGTGTCTTTCGGAGAAGAGAATCCGGTTTGCCGTGGTACAGGCGATAACTGCTGGAGCCAGAACAGGCGCGCCGACATTGTTGTTCGCTGAGTTTATAGCGATCTGAGCCGGTTTCATTTCATTGCTTTTGGCTAAGCAAAGCGGAATGTCCAAACAGCAGCGGCCATCGGTTTTTCCGGTGGCCGCTTTTGCTGTGTGTCTGATTCTATCCAGCTGCGTCACAGATCAGAAGGAAGTTGAACCCTGGCATCAGGACAAGCAGATGGTGATGCAATCCATCGAACAACTGCAAGCGCAGCAGAAACAATTGCTCGAAAGGCTGACGCTGGCTGAGAAGCAACTGGCCGACGAGAAGGTTGCAAACAGGCAGCAGTATGCCGTTTATGCCGCTCAGCAGGAGCAGATTGCCCAGCTTAAGGATAAAATCCGCAGGCTGCAGAACACCACGGCCCAACTGAATGAATCGCGCAAATTAACCAAGCAGAATCTGGACAAAAAGATCGAAAAGATTGCTCAGGCCATCAAGCCGGCAGATCCTGTCGAAGTTCCCGGCAGCAGCGTGGAAGAAGAAAAAGATCATTACACCGCCGCCTATCTCGCCCTTAAAAGCGGGCGTTACGAAGAAGCGATCAATAATTTCCGTGACTTGCTGAAAGCCCATCCCAACAGCGCATACAGTGATCAGGCCTATTACTGGCTGGGTGAAAGCTATCTGGCCCAGAACAATATTGCGCGCGCCATCGGCAATTTTGAGTGGATGGTTTCGCATTATCCGGAGAGCACCAAACATGCAGTTGCCATGCTTAAACTTGGCATGGCCTACCAAACCCAGGGCCGTTCCGGGGAAGCACGCGACATATTGCGCCGCCTGATCGACACACATGGCGATTCCCCGTCTGCGGAAGAAGCAAGAGTACTGCTACAATCCATCACTGAAGCTCAGTAAGGACTGCTCCAACCATGTCAGTTAGGGCGCGTGTCCGCATTCACGAAATATACGACTGCATTCAGGGTGAAAGTACACTCGCCGGCATGCCATGCACCTTGGTTCGTCTGGCTGGCTGCCCATTGAATTGCACCTATTGCGACACCCCTGAAGCCATCCCTTTCGACAGTGGCGAGTGGATGAATATCGCCGACATTGTTGCCGAAGTCAGCAAACGCAAGCGCCCCCTGACACTGGTTAGTGGCGGTGAACCGCTGGCCCAGAAAGGCTGCGCCCGCCTGCTTGAAGCACTGGCCGATGTCTCTCCCCTGCTGCAACTGGAAACATCGGGCTCCTTCGATATCGGTAGCTTGCATCCGGCCGTACGGCGCATCATCGACATCAAAACACCGGACAGTGGTGAAGAATCTCGCAACCGCTGGGAGAACATCGCACATCTTAAATCCGGCGACGAGCTGAAAATCGTGCTGTGCAGTCGTGCCGATTATGCATGGGCACTGCAAACACTGAGCCGCCTGGGGAATACCCTCGCCCAAGATATCCCGGTGCTTTTCTCGCCGGTTGAAAGTCGCCTACCCGCCACCGATCTGGCTGAATGGATGCTGCAGGATAATCCTCCGGCACGCCTCCAGTTGCAGATGCATAAACATATCTGGGGCGCAGAGGCCACGCATGTCTGAGCAAAAGCCCTGTATGGCTGTGGTGCTGCTTTCAGGCGGTCTGGATTCGAGCACCGCGCTGGCATGGGCGGTCCGGGAAATGGGCTGGGAGTGTGCAACCATTGCCTTCGACTACGGCCAGCGCCACCGCATCGAGCTTGAAGCATCGGCACGAGTCGCCGCCGCTCTCGGTGTGCGTGATCACCGGGTATTGCATGTTGATCTGGATGCCATCGGCGGTTCAGCCCTGACCAGCAAGCAAGCCGTCCCCAAGGATCATCAGGACAAAAGCGTTATCCCCGCGACCTATGTTCCGGCACGCAATCTTATTTTCCTGTCCATGGCAGCAGCTTTTGCCGAGTCGAGACAGGCTACGAAGCTGGTCATCGGTGCCAATATCGTCGATTACTCCGGTTATCCCGATTGCCGACCCGAATTTTTCACATCCTTTGCCAACACGCTGAAGCTGGGGACCAAGGCAGGCGTAGAGGGCCATGAAACGGTTATCGAAACGCCATTGATCCACCTGAAAAAATCAGAAATCATCGCCATGGGGCTAAAGCTTGGGTTGGACTATTCCCTTACCCACTCCTGCTACGACCCTTCGCCGGATGGAAATCCATGCGGTCATTGCGACTCATGTCTTTACCGTCGCCAGGGTTTTGCCGAGCTCAATCTGGAAGATCCTATTTCCTACGCGGCCTAAGCTCCAACAAAGACACAACTGTTCAATAATATGCAACCTGCTGTAGCCACCTGCCTGTGAGCCTATTAGGATTGCCGCCAATGACTACTTCCAGCACCGCGCCAAAAAGACGACCTGCAACACCACGCTGCGATTTATGCGGTGGCGGCGATTTCAGTATTGTCTCCGCCACCGACAGACACGGCGAGTCCCTGCAAACAGGACTTTGTCGCGGCTGCGGTCTGGTTATGCATCTTCCGGTGCCCTCCGAGGCGGAGGTCGCCGACTATTATGCCAATCGCTACCGTCAGGATTATCATGGGGAGCAGGAACCGTCGCCTCGGCGTGTCATGCGCGCCTGGAACAATGGTGAGCGCATATATCGACAGCTCACCCCCTATCTGACGGGTGAGGAAGCAGTATTTGAAATCGGTGCCGGCATCGGCTGCACGGTCAAGGCATTCGAAACCCACGGACACAAAGCGTCCGGCATCGAACCCAACCACGATTTCAATACCTATTCCAGGACACGACTGCTCACGCGTATCGAAAATACCAACCTATATGACCTGAAGGATGCAGGCTCACCTGGGTTGATTCTGTTGATTCATGTCATTGAGCACTTTTCATCACCAAGCCGGGCACTGAAGCATATTCATAAACTGCTGGCCGAGGGTGGTCTGTTTTATGTCGAATGCCCGAACCTGACCGGCCCGTTCGCCACCTTCGATCGCTTGTTTCACTACGCGCACATCTACAATTTCAGCCCGCAAACCCTGCAGGTGCTGGCCGAGAAATGCGGCTTTGAAATGGTTGCTTCCCTCACCTCGGAGAATGAACCTGACATTCACATGCTGTTCCGCAAGGCAAAAGCCAAACCGACTGCTATGCCGCTCGGCAGCCACGCCGTAAAGGTTGAAGCAGCCCTTTATGGGCACAATGCGCTGACCTATCATCTGCGCCCGGCCTATCTGCTTCGCCGCGTACGCAAGCTGTGGTCCTATCTGGTTGAGGGTCTTACTGCCAAATCATTTGTCGATAAATTACTTGCTCGTTTGCAGGCAAAGGAACGCCCGAAAGCTTAGGCATCTCGGTGTCTAATTGTTTAAGGCCACTCTCCAGCCCCCTGACGGGTCAACTCGGGCACATCTCCACACAGATCAATCACCGTTGTCGGCTCCACGCCGCTCCAGCCGGCATCCAGCACCAATAGATTCAGTCCCTTAAGCCGACCAACAAATTCATCCGGATCGACTGCCGCATCTTTTTCACCGGGAAATCTCAATGTCGTGGCAAACAATGGTTCGCCCAGTTCCTGTAAAAGCATCTGGCAAACAGCATGTTGCGGTATGCGAATACCCACATCGCGCCGCTTGCCGAAGACACGCTTGGGAAGCTGTGAATTGGCCGGCAGGATGAATGTGTACGGCCCGGGGAGGCAGCGGCGCAAAATTCTGTGCGCCTCATTATCCATGCGTACATAGGTTGCCGCCTGCGACAGGTCGCTGCAAATCAGCGACCACATATGTTGTGCATCCAGCCTGCGCAGGGCGGTAAATTCGGAGAGCACATCATGTGCTGTGGTCAGGGCCATCAGTGCATACGTGGTATCGGTCGGTACCACAGCACCTGCGCCCTTGCGGATGTATTCGGCAGCATGGCTGACCAGTCGCGCCTGCGGTCGGTCGGGATGCAATCGCAGACGCTCAAACATCGCCTAAAACCTTGGCAATACCTGATTCAGCAGCTGTTCAAGCGGCTTGGCAGGCTGTGCCGGGGGAGGCGTTTGCTGCTGTGGGTCTGTGCGCGCTGGTGCTGGCGACTGTGCACCCTGATTACTGGCAGGCTGCCCCGGCAGCGCCCCACCAAGCAGGCCCCTCAACACAGCTTTGGGATCCTTGATGATTTCCCGGATAGCTTCCCGATTACCCAACAGGCTCTCAATGCTGACCTCAAGCTTCACCTGTGGTTTATCCAATGGCCCGATCAGGCGCAACGGCACTTCCAGCCCCTTGCGTACAGCTTCCGAATCACCCTGCCCTACAGCCGTACCGACCAGACGTGGCTTGAGGTGGTAATCCATCTGCTTGCTCAGAAGATTCACCACACCGTAACCGGTTAAGCGGAACAGTGGAGAAGCAACAAACAGATCGTCATTTTTAGCCACGCCATTGGTGATCTTGAAGCTACCCGACATCTGCGAGAAATCGGTTTTCTTCTGTTCGCCACTGCCCATCCCGAGGTTCTGGATATTGCGCAGCATGGCGGCAATATCAAAACCCTTGATGCTACCATCGCGCAGCAACACATTGCCGGTTCCGTTCAGCCGCGCCATGGCCGCCTCGGGCAACAAACCTCTTCCGCCAAGACGGGTGTCCATTTGCAGACTGCCGCTCAGCATATCGTTATCAGACAGTGCTTTGAGCACCGGTTGCAACTGGACATCGCGCACCTTCACGGACTCGGTCCATGTGGCCGGATACACGCCAACATTGATACTGGCCTGCTCCTCGACACGACCACCAGCCAGCTCGAAACGCAAGGGATCCATACTGATCACCCCGTTTCTGCCGTTCACATCGGCGCGTAAGCGGCCTATATCAAGACCGCGCAGTAAAAGCTGGTCTACCTGCATGACCACCGCAATCTTCCATGGTTTGAGGAAACGCAGATCCGGCTCCACCGGTTTATCTTCTACCTTCTCAACAGCCATATCCCCTGCATGGGCATCAGAAATCAACGCCATGCCATCCGCCGGCCCTGCTGTAACAGACGGTGCAGGAGCGAGCGCCGAATTACCGGAGCCTTCGGCAGCCGGTTGCGGCAACCAGGGGTCAGCATGCAGCAGATGTGAGGCCAAACGCAGTCGGATATCGGGGTCTGCGGCAAAATTGATATTGCCGGACACCTGAACCAGTTCGCCATTGAGCAGAAGCTGCAGGTCGCGGATATCCACCGCCTGTGTATCGCCGGCGACCAACATACCCAGCTTCAGGGTCTTCCATGGGGCTGGATGTGCGGCATACATACTTTGCAATTCAGGCAACCACTGACTCAGCTGCAGGCGCGTCAGCTCGGGCGTGTTAACGCGCAACTGATATTGCACTGCCCCACCTATACCGGTCAGATTGCCGTTCACATCAGCCAGTTCGACACCGTCCATGCGGGCCAGCAACTGTTCGATCTGCATGCGTTTCGCGTCCGGCATCTGCGCCTTCACATTCAGCAGCAAATCATGCGCCGCATGCAGATTCAGCGAGCCGGCCATCACGCGCACACCATTGGGGCGCTGTTCAAACTGAACATCAAGCCCCAGTGTCCCCTCACCCAAGGCCTCAAGTCCCGAGACCAGCTTGCTCAGATTGGCCATACCGGCTGCCGGCACTGTAAGGTGCCCTTTAAACGGCAGATGGGCGGCATCAAGTGCGCTGACATCCCCCACAGGGCCGACCATGCCATCGAGTGCAAAATCATCGCCGCCCAGCTTGCCTGAAGCGCGTAGCGCCACAGGCCGCTGCATCTGCACATCATCCACCTGGATGTTGAGCGCGGTAAGATGGATGTTCTGCCCACTCTGCGCATCAACAAAATGTACTTCACCATCATTCATGTGCAGCGACTGTGCACTGAGTGCCGCCAGAATACCGCCACCAGCCTGCTGCTCCACAACTGGCGCCTGGGCTGTGCCAGACGATGCAGCAGTCTTATCACCTGCCAGAGCGGCATCTCTGGGCAACAAATCCTCCCAGTTGTTGAAACCATCGGCGGCGCGATTCAGCTGCACCTTCGGGGTATCGAGTACAAAACGCTCAATCTGATACTTGCCACCCAACAAGGGTATGAAGGCGACCTGCACGTCGAGACTTTTCACCTGTAACAGATCACCCTTGGCAAAGCCCTTCGGGTTGGCGATATGCACATCCTCGATGCGCAGCCCTACCCAGGGGAACAGTGAAGCATGCAACTGACCGATTTCAATATGTCGCCCGGTGGCCTTTTCGGCCTGATCGACAATCAGTGATTTGTATTGATTGGCATCAATAAAGAAGGGGGCCGCGACCAGCAGGGCACACACCACGGCAAGGAAAATAAGGCTGTAACGAACGGTTTTCTTTGCTGAAATATTCATTACCGCATCGTGAGTGATGGGGGCTGTTGCTGCAAGTGCGGAAAGTGCTCCAGAAGTTCGGAAAAATGATCCACCACATGGGCCGCCCCGGCCTCAAACAGGGTCGCGTGGTCTGCCACACCGAAAGAAACCCCGAGCCCCTTCGTTCCGCTGGCACAGGCCATTTGCATATCCAGTGCGGTATCACCGATCACCGTTGTTTGAGCACTGCCCACCCCCATTTCACGCATGCATTCGTTGACCATGGCAGGATGGGGTTTGGAGGGGCAGTGATCCGCTGTGCGCATAACCAGAAAATAATGGGCCAGAGCAAACTCGGCTAACACCCGCTGCAATCCGGCATGCGATTTACCAGTCACAACTCCTAGCCAGTAACCTCGCCCTTTAAGGGCATCGAGCGTTTCGCGCACCCCGGCGTACAGCACATAATCGCCGGGCAAATCCCGGTACAGTCGACGATAGGTCTCTGTAACAGCTGCAGTCAGTTCGGCTTCTTTACCCGACAACAACTGCTGCACAGCCGTTGAAAGAGACAAGCCGACAACCGCGGACACTGCCGTCACCGACGGCTGTGGCAAAGCATGCTCGGCAAAGGCCAGCTGCATCACCCGGATAATATGGTGATGTGAATTCATCAACGTGCCATCGCAATCGAATAGAATAAGCCGTATCCGATCCATGGCCTGCGTATCCGGCATGCATCCTCCAGCGACAGGAAGCGGGCAAACCCACTCCCTTCTCCATGATAAAGTCAGATAATCATTCGAGCAGCAAGACGCATATAAGGTCTTCCCGCCAACGCACAATGCTATCTTCAATCACGTTTGTATGACTATACTGCGGATAGTGAATATGCACAGGGGGAATATAAAATATAAGGTGAGGTACATGCCTGACACGCTAAACGAATTGAATTTCATGGTTGTAGAAGATGATGACTTTCAGCGGAAGGTGGTCACGGAGATGCTGCTATCGCTGGGCGCGACCATGGTATGCGATGCGAGCAACGGCAGGCAGGCACTTGATATCCTGCGTAGAGAAAAGCATAAGCAGATAGATATCGTCATTTGCGACCTGAACATGCCGGAAATGGACGGGATGGAGTTTCTGAGACACCTGGGGGAAGAGCGTCAGCATGTTTCAATCATCATTACCAGCTCGCTGGATAAAAAGCTGATCGACTCGGTTGGGAAAATGGCCGACATGCATGACATTCATCTGCTCGGCAAGATTGAAAAACCTGTAACACCATCGACCCTTAAAGTCCTGATTTCTCAATATAGGAGCCCAGAGAACAAACGACGTCAGCAAATTATTGCTCAAACCTCGCCTTTCACACTTTATGAAATCCTGGACGGCGTCCGTGCTAAGCAGATCGAACCGTTTTATCAACCCAAATTGAATATTGCATCAGGAGCAGTTGTCGGCGCTGAGGCGCTGGCCCGGTGGATTCATCCGCAGCATGGCGTGATTACCCCGGATGCATTTATTCCACAACTTGAGCAAAGCGGCAATATCGATGGCCTGACTTTTCTCATGCTCGAAAAAGCAGCCTCTGCATGCAGAATGTTTCACAACAAAGGCTTTCAAATTTCCATATCGGTCAATCTTTCGCTGGTCTCGCTGGATGATACCAATTTGGCAGACAGGATCATGAAAGTAGTCAAAGCTGCGGAAGCCGATCCCGAACACATTATTCTGGAAATAACCGAATCGGCAGCTATGACCAATGTTGCTCATTCGCTGGAAAATCTGGCGCGTTTGCGCATGTACGGCTTCGGACTTTCCATCGACGATTATGGAACCGGTTATGCCAGCATGCAGCAACTCACCCGCATTCCCTTTAGCGAGCTGAAGATCGACCGCTCCTTTGTGAAAGATGTTTCCGATAACGAGGCCTTGCGTGTTGTTGTCGAACAAAGCATCCAGATGGCGCGCAAGTTGGGGGTCAAGACAGTTGCCGAGGGGGTGGAAAACCGCCAGGACTGGGATGTACTGAAAGAGATCGGATGCGATACCGGGCAAGGATTTTTTATTGCCAAACCGATGAATCTCGAATCTTTTCTCGATTTTTTACTGTGGGCTTCAATGCCTGGAAAGGATGCCCCCGGACCGGAGCAGCCAGGCGTATCCTAGAAATACAGTAGAGAATACCGATTCTTCTTGTCGGCACTCCGATTGCGGCTATCATCCAGCGCAAGGAAATAATGGGGCCGTAGCTCAGTTGGGAGAGCGTTACGTTCGCAATGTAAAGGCCGCCGGTTCGATCCCGGCCGGCTCCACCAGCTTCCGATTCCCTAATCTTTCCAGTGAAGATTCCATGTGTTTCAACACCCCATCAAGGGCTCTTGGATAAGACTGACGCAACCTCATTCATGGCATTCGTAATAACACGCAACTCCTTGGAATCAACAATGAAAGGAGGCATGGTGTAAATCAGCTTGCCGAATGGACGTAACCATACGCCGAGCTCAACGAACATCGGCTGCACGAGCGCCATATCCACTGGTTCACACATTTCAACAACACCGATGGCACCCAATACCCGCACATCACTCACCCCCGGCAAGGCCCGACAAGGCTCAAGCTCCCTTTTCAGTTGCGCCTCGATTTCTGCGACCCGCTGCTGCCATGGTGAAGCCAGCAGAAGATTGATACTGGCCAGCGCCACTGCACAGGCCAGCGGATTGGCCATGAAGGTCGGTCCGTGCATAAGCACCGCTCCTTCCCCATTGGCATCAGCGTGCACGCCCTGTACCACCCGCGCTGTGGTCAACACAGCAGCCATGGTCATGTAACCACCGGTCAGCGCTTTGCCAACGCACATGATATCCGGCTCAATACCCGCGAACTCACAGGCAAACATGCGGCCTGTTCGCCCAAACCCCGTGGCAATTTCATCAAGGATTAGAAGTACGTCATTGGCATCGCAGAGGGTACGTACCCGGCGCAGGAACTCGGGCGCATAAAAACGCATGCCCCCTGCCCCCTGTACGATCGGTTCAAGGATAACGGCCGCCAACTCACCCCTGTGCGTTTCAATTTTATCTCTGAAGTCAGCGATCTGGGCTTCATCCCCCCCTTTGGTATCCCAGTCTGCATCCGTGCATGCCGTCGGCGCATCAGCGAAAAGATGTTCGGGAAGCATCCTGGCAAACAGATGGTGCATGCCACTAACCGGATCACACACCCCCATCGCCCCGAAGGTGTCACCATGATAACCATGGCGAATGGTCAGCAGACGGGATTTCTGTTCACACCCCTGCGCCTGCCAGAATTGCAGCGCCATCTTGATGGCCACCTCAACCGATACCGAACCGGAATCGGCAAAAAATACATGCTGCATACAGTCCGGCGCTATCTCAAGAAGACGGGCTGCCAACCGGGCCGCCGGCTCATGCGTCAGGCCTCCGAACATCACATGCGACATCTTCTGCATTTGCGCCGTGGCAGCAGCATTGAGTTCGGGCACATTGTAGCCATGAATGGCACACCACCAGGAAGACATCCCGTCAATAAGTACGCGCCCGTCCTCAAGAAACAGCCGCACACCCTCAGCCCGCTGCACGGCAAACATCGGTGCTGGCGAAACCATCGAGGCATAGGGATGCCAGACATGTTTGCGCTCGAAATCCTGCCAGTCGTCACCCGCAATCTGCTGCAGTGTCATGCCTTCACCCGGATACCAACTCAAGCACAAAACGCTCCAGCACCACACCTTTCTGCTCCGTGCTGGCCCCCTTGAGCAGCATTTCCACCTGCATCATGCGCTGCATGGCGCGCATCAGTTCCTGCGGCTTCCAGTTCCTGGCCTCATGCGGCACAAGCTGTCGCGCCTCGCCGAATACGCCGGCATTCTGAGCTGCACTGCGCTTGTCGCTGGCTGCATACCAGACATACAGCAGGAGCTGTTGCAGGCGAATCGAAATCCAGCTCAGCACCTGCACCTCGGCCACCTGCTGTTCTCGCAGCAGGCCGCGCAGCAGACCGATGGCAGAAGGGGAACGTTCGGCGACAGCCCGGCACAAGGCCGACAAATCCCCCGGACTACGCTCACCAAGCAGATCTCCGACCACGTCGACGTTCAAGGTATTGCCTTCACCTGCATCAAACAGGCGCAAGCGCTCGATGGCCTGACGTGTTGCCATGCGCATTCCCAGCAGGTGTTCGCTCATCATGGCCAAGGCTTCGTCACTTAACCTGAGCCCTGCATCCTTTGCAAGTTGGGTCAACCAGCGGCCAAAAGCAGCTTCATCCATGCGTTCCAGCGTGCAACAGGCTACTTCGGGCAATGCGCTGATACGCTTGTGCAGGGCTTTTTTGCTGTCGATACCTGCAGCACAAATCACCAGACGCAGCCCGGCAGGCGGTTGTGCAGCCAGCTTTTCCAGTTGATCGATCTGATTGGGGCGTGCGCTGCCGGCATTGCGTACCATGGCATGGCAGCGGACTTCGCCGAATAATCCCGGTTGCAATTGCTGATGAATCAGCGCCAGTTCGTTGACATCGACACGCAGCACCGTGCTGCCGTCGGCCCCCTCGGCGAGCAGTTGCTCAGCCGTTTCGAATACGCCGTCGCTGTCGTCGCCACTCAGATAGTAGCAGGCATGTGATGCGGGAAGCAGCTTGGCGGCAGACAGGCGAAGCGACATCGTGCCTATAAGCCTGTTAAAACCCGGAAGAAAGCTTGAGCCAGGCCTGCCTCATCCATTGCGTCTCAAGATCGGAGCGAATACGAGTCTTGGCCGATTCGATGGTTGTCGGACCGCCACTTACGTCAATATCTTCATAGGACGATATCGCACCACTGTTCCATATCCTCTCGCCGTTCTGCCAAAGACTGACTTCACCGCTTAAGGTCATGCGGTCTACAGTAACGATACCACTGGTATCGTAAGTAATCGGTGTCAGTGATTCACTGAGTCTGCCGAGACGCAATTCAGCGCCGGCTTCTTTTTCCGAAGCTGCGGGAATCACCTCGTAGGTGGCATTGTCACGCAAATAGGCTATCCAGTTGCTGATAAATTGGTCGCTATGATCGTTACCAATCACGCGCACCACGTCTACATCGGCTGGCACCACACCGCGCCCCATGCCCATCAGGTGATATCCGCAAGATGAAAGCATCAGGCAGAGTGACAACACAATCAGGCGCTTCATGCCGGACGCACCACAATATTGAGCAGGCGACCCGGAACCAGCACCACCTTGACGATTTGCATGCCATCCATCCATTTCGCGATACTGGCATCGGATTGGGCCAGTGCCAATGCATCATCCTGGGAAGCATCCTTGGCGAGGATAATCTCGCCACGCTTCTTGCCCTGCACCTGCACCACCAGTGTAATCTCATCCTGCACCAATGCAGTTTCATCCACCTTGGGCCAGCCGGCCACGACGGCCACCTGATCCATACCCAGTTTCTCTGCAAATTCGCAGGCAAAGTGCGGCACAAACGGCGCAAGCATGGTCGCCAGGGCCTCGACACCTTCACGATAAACAGCCTTGCCCACGGCACACCTTATCTGGAAATCCTGTAATGCATTGGCCAGTTCCATCAGGGCAGCAATGGCAACATTAAAGGCAAAGCCATGCTCAAAGGCATGAGTGACGCGCTGAATCGTGGTGTGAATGGTGAAGCGCAATGCCTTCACAGCTGCAGCATCCTCATCACCACCCGTTTCGGCATCCAGCTTCTCAAGCAAGCGCCAAACGCGTTTCAGGAAGCGGTAGCCGCCCTCGACACCGGCATCGTTCCACTCAAGCTCCTTCTCGGGCGGTGCGGCAAACAGGGTGAACAGGCGTGCCGTATCGGCTCCGAATCTTTCGATAATCGCCTTCGGATCAACCGTGTTGCCCTTGGATTTGGACATCTTGCTGCCGTCCTTAAGTACCATACCCTGGGTCAGCAGATTGATGAAGGGTTCGTCCCCGCCCTGCTCGGAGGTAAACAGGCCGGCATCGCGCATCAGCTTATGATAGAAACGGGCATAAAGCAGATGCAGCACAGCATGCTCCACACCGCCGATGTACTGATCCACAGGCGCCCAGCGCTCAATAGCAGCGCTATCAAGCATGGCCTCATTACTGCGCGGAGAGGTATAGCGACTCATGTACCAGGATGATTCCATAAAGGTATCGAAGGTATCCAGCTCGCGCCGGGCGGGCTTGCCGCAAGTCGGACAATCGGCATGCACAAAGGCTTCGCATTGACTCAAAGGCGAGGCGCCGCCTGTCGGTTGCAGATCGGTCGGTAATTCAACCGGTAGCTGATCATCCGGTACGGGGACAGCACCACAATCCTCGCAGTGGATCACCGGAATCGGCGCGCCCCAGTATCGCTGCCGAGATACCAGCCAGTCGCGCAGGCGGTACTGAACACGCTCACTACCCTTACCCTGCTTGCTCAGGTGTTCGGTAATTGCCTGTTTGGCGGTGACAGAGTCAAGTCCGTCGAAATCTGCAGAGTTGATCAACACACCCTGTTCAGTGAATGCTGTTGACTCGATATCCCAATCACCCTCTGTGGGCCTGATAACCTGCCTGATCGGCAGATCGTATTTCTTGGCAAAGGCATAATCGCGCTCATCATGAGCCGGCACGCTCATCACTGCACCCGTGCCATATCCCATCAACACAAAGTTGGCGACCCACACCGGAACTAGGCCCCCGGTGATTGGATGCACGGCATTGAAACCGGTCGGCATGCCCTTCTTTTCCATCGTTTCGACGTCGGCTTCCTTGGTGGACATCTTGCTGCACTCGGTAATGAATGCGGCCAACTCAGCATTGCTCTCCGCCGCCTTCTTCGCCAGCGGATGACCAGCCGCAACCGCCATATAAGTCACACCCATCAGCGTATCCGGTCGGGTGGTAAAGATATCCAGGGTCTCATCGGAGCTTTCAAGCCCGAAGGAAACTTCGGCGCCGGTCGATTTACCGATCCAGTTGCGCTGCATGCCGACTACTTTCTCGGGCCAGCCATCCAGCTTATCCAGATCGGCCAACAGCTCCTCTGCATAGGCAGTGATCTTGATAAACCATTGTTTCAGATTCTTGCGCACCACCGGCGTATCGCAGCGCCAGCAAACGCCATCCACCACCTGTTCATTGGCCAGCACCGTATGGCATGGATCGCACCAGTTCACCTCGGCATTGGATTGATAAGCCAGCCCCTTCTGCATGAGCCGGGTAAAGAGCCACTGTTCCCAGCGGTAGTATTCAGGTCTGCAGGTGGCAATTTCACGGCTCCAGTCGTAAGACAAACCCAGCCTTTTGAGCTGTTCACGCATCTGGTCGATATTGGCATAGGTCCACTCTGCCGGCGGACGGTTGTTTTTGATGGCCGCATTTTCAGCAGGCAGGCCGAAGGCATCCCAACCGATGGGATGCAACACATTGAAGCCCTGCATGCGCTTGTAGCGCGCCACCGCGTCGCCAAGGCAGTAATTGCGCACATGCCCCATATGCAGATTGCCGGAGGGGTACGGAAACATCACCAGACAGTAGTATTTCGGACGCTGATCCTGTGCATCATCCGAGGCTGCATCGATGCCGGACATCTCCCAGCGCTGCTGCCATTTCTGCTCTATTTCCTGTGCTTCGTAACGTTCTTCCACCGCTCATTGCTCCTGACTTTTCTTGGCTTGCGCATCATGCTGGCATCGACCTCGAATGAAAAGGGGCAGGCGGACAGGAAAGATGCCGGCGAGTGTAGAGATTTCCCAGTGCAAGCCTGTGCGGCATATCCTAATGTTGCAGCCATGCGATGGCTGAGCACACGATGAGCACCAAACTGCTGATCCTCGATCTGGACGAAACCCTGTTTCACGCCTGCGAAAAACTGCTGCTTCTGATGCCTTATCTGGAACAACTAAAGGAGGCAGACAACATCCGTAGGATGGAAAAGCGAAGCTGGCGAAGAGGAACTCCCGGAGCACCATCCATCGATTAAAACACATCGGCACGGGTCACGATGCGCATTTGCTTTCATCAGCTTATAGAACATTTCAACCAACATCGTAATACCCGTATCTAAACTAGGCGTTCAGATTCACTTCAGCTTGGTTTACTATCATGACTCCGCTTCGGAATTTACCAGGGCTTTTGAGAAGTCATATTCTACTCTTCAAGGGGAAAGAAATGATCATAAAATTCGGCGATTTTGGCTGGCGCCTGCTGCAAATAATTGCGATTCTTTTGTTGGCCGGTCAACCGGCCAGTGCAACGGAAACGTGGACGCTGGCAAAAAGCGTGCAGCGCGCCATGGACGTCGCACCGGAACAACAGGAAGCGCTTGCCGGCATTGCCGTCCGCCAGAGTGAACTCAACCAGTCCACCAAGTGGCCCAACCCGACTGTCAGCCTGCGTGCCCAGAACCGGCTCGGCTTGCAGGACGGGCGGGGAGGCTATAACGTCGATCAGTTGATCATCAACCAGCCCTTACCTTTATTGCGCCTGCAAAAGCAAGAGGCCGTTGCCGCCAAGCAGCTATCGGCAGAACAAGCTCTGGCCGATCAGTCCCGGTTGACCCTGCAATATGACATCTCCCGCTTCTACTATGCGCTTCTTCTCAGCCACGAAAAGCTTCTCCTTGCTGAACAGCGACAGCGCTTTACCCACAGTATCCAGCAGGCCCAGTCTCGCCGCACCACCCCGGTCATTCAGTACATCAATCCGCTGGATCGCCATCGCATCGAACTGCTCGATGAGATGGCAGGACGAGCTCTGCTCAATGCCAGAACCGTGTTCACCGACACCCTGCACATGTTTCGCCTGCGCCTGGAGTTACCTGATCAGGAAAGTGTCGACTTGCCTGATCTGCAACCCGCGCCCGCCCCGCGACCATTGACCACATTGCGGCAGAGGCTGAAGAAATCGTCGGCTTCGCTGAAACAATTGCATTATCAGGTAGAAGCAACACAGGCTGGCGTCGATCTTGAAAGGTTCAGAAAATACGGTGATCCTGTAGTAAGCCTGATTCACGAACGAGACGTTCTGGCCGGTCGGCGCCAGAACTTCAACGGCATCATGATCAGTGTGCCGGTACCGCTATGGGACTACAATCAAGCCAATGTCGCCCGTGCAGAAGCTGAAGTCATGCGCAATAAGTCGCGCCTACGGATCACCCAGCGCAATCTCCATGCACAGCTTGAACAAAGCTATCTAAACCTGTCCCAGTTGCTCGAACAGTTGCGCTCCATCAACAAACGCATGCTTGAACCCGCCGAAAAGCTGTTGGCACTGACCCGCCAAAGCTACGCCGTCGGAGAAGTAAACAGCCTGAACCTGATTGATGCCTATAATACTTATTTCGATACCCGCAACAGCGCTCTAGACATGATGTTCCAGTCGCAAATTGCCGCCGTCGACCTGCACATGGCCGTCGGCGATCCGCTGCTTGCTCAGGCAGAGGTGCAGCCATGATCGCCGCACTGGTTCGCTTTTCCCTGATTCAGCGGCTGATGCTTATGCTGTTGGCCGTGGCATTGACTGCAACCGGCATCGTGGCATTCCAGAACCTGCCGATCGATGCCTTTCCGGATGTTTCGTCGCCACAGGTGCGCATTATCGCCAAGGCGCCGGGCATGGCTCCTGAAGAGGTCGAAAGCAGGATCACCTTCCCGATCGAAATCGAGATGCAGGGCTTGCCGAACTATACGGTTCTGCGTTCGACAACCAAGAATGGCCTGTCCAGCATCGTGATCGATTTCAAGGAAGGAACCGATATCTTCTGGGCGCGCCAACAGGTTACCGAGCGTCTCACCCAAGTCTGGAACAGCCTTCCTGCCGGCGTTCAGGGAGGTCTGGCGCCCATCACGACCCCTCTGGGCGACATCTTCATGTATCGCATCTCCGGCAAGGACTACAGCAACCGCGAACTGCGCAGCCTGCAGGATTGGGTCATCCGTCCCCGCCTGAGGACCGTCCCCGGTATCGCCGACATCAATTCGCTTGGTGGCGAGGTGCGCGCCTATCATGTAACCCCCGATCCTGAAAAGCTGATGGCCAATGGCGTGGGCCTGAACGAACTGCAGGCCGCCCTGACACAGAACAACCGCAATGCAGGCGGCGACCGCATTGATATGCAGTCCGGCATCTTTTATGTGCGTAGTATCGGACAGATTCATGACATCGAGGACATCAGGAATATCACCCTCGCAACACGCCACGGCAAGCCGATTCATATCCGCGACATTGCCAAGGTCGAACTCGGCGCCCTGACCCGCTACGGTGCCGTCACGGCCGACGGCGAGGGTGAAATTGTCACCGGCCTGGCACTTCTGGCCCGCGATGCCAACAGCCGAACCGCCATCAAGGGGCTCAAACAGGAACTAGCCTCCCTGCAGCATATCCTTCCGGAAGGCATCACCATCACACCGTTTTATGACCGCAGCGAGCTTGTCACCAAGGCAGTGTGGACTGTTCAGAAGGCATTGGGCGAAGCGGTGGTGCTGGTCCTGCTGGTGCTGATCATTATGCTCGGCGATCTGCGCAGTGCCCTGACCGTTGCCCTGATCCTGCCGCTATCCGTACTGTTTACCTTCACGCTGATGTATCTCTTCGGCATCAGCGCCAATCTTATGTCGCTGGGTGGACTGGCCATCGCTATCGGCATCCTCGTCGATGCCGCCGTGGTGGTGGTCGAAAACATCCACTCCCGCCTCTCCCAAAATATCCGCGGCGTGGACAAGCTGCATGTGATCTATCGTGCCGTTCTGGAAGTGGCGACCCCGGTTATCGCAGGCATCAGCATTATCATTCTCGTCTTTCTGCCCCTGTTCAGTCTCTCCGGGCTGGAAGGCAAGATGTTCAAACCCTTGGCCATTACCATTTCATTCGCCCTGGTCAGCTCCCTGGTCCTGTCGCTGACGATCATCCCCGTGCTGGCAAGTATCATCATGAAGCATCGCGCGGGGCAGGATTCCGAACATGAACAGGATGGATGGATGGTCCGTCAACTCAAGGGCCTGTATCGGCCGCTCATGCTCCTGACGCTGCGTTATCGCGTGGCGGCACTCGCCATCGCCCTGTCTGCGTTGCTTGGTGCCGGCCTGTTGTTCCCCAAGATCGGCAAGGAGTTCATGCCGGTGATGGATGAAGGAACCACCGTGGTCATTGTGGAGAAAGATTCGAACATCACGCTGGCCGATTCCCTGGCCATGGATAACCCAATCCAGAAAGCACTCATGGAAGTGCCGGAGGTCACCGGTGTCGTGTCGCGTACCGGTGCCGACGAGTTGCGCATGGACCCGATGGGCCTCTACCAGACGGATAACTTCCTGATCACCAAGCCGCGCGAGCAATGGACCCGCCCCGTGAGCGAATTCCAGGACGACCTGCGCAGCAAGCTGCAGCGCTTCGAGCATATCCAGTTCGCCTTCACGCAACCCATCGACATGCGCGTTTCGGAAATGCTGACCGGCGTCCGCGCCGCCATGGCCATCAAACTCTACGGCGATGACCTGAATACCCTTGAACACCTTTCGGCACAAATCGAGAAGGTTCTTTCCACGATCCCCGGTGCAGTGGACATCTTCCGCAGCCGACTCTCCGGCCAGAATTACCTGCAGATCGACATGAAAACTGATCGTATGGCGCTTTACGGCATCAATGCCGAGGACATCAACCGGGTTATCGAAACGGCCGTCGCCGGCCAGGTGATGACCGAAGTCATCGAAGGCAACCGCCGTGCCGGCATCCTGCTGCGTTTTCCGGAGGCTGCACGCAACTCGCCGAAGGCAATCGGAGACTTGCTAGTTGAAACCCCCAGTCGCGCCAAGGTGCCGTTGCACCTGCTGGCCGACATTCAGCCGACCAAGGGCCCAGTGGAGATCAATCGCCAGTCGGCACAACGCCAGGTGGTCATTCAGGCCAACGTCAAGGGACGCGACGTGGTCGGCTTCGTCAACGAAGTCCAGAATGCCATCGCCGCGAATGTTAAATTTCCCGCCGGCTATTTCGTTACCTATGGCGGTCAGTTTGAAAACCAGCAGCGTGCCGCAGCCCGGCTGGCACTGGTTGTTCCGGTATCCATCGTGCTGATCTTCCTGATGCTCTTCCTCACATTCCGTTCCATGCGGCAGGCGGGACTGATCCTGCTAAACATCCCGTTTGCCATGATCGGCGGTGTTGTCAGCCTCTACCTTTCGGGACTTTATCTCTCCGTGCCCGCCTCTGTCGGGTTCATCACCCTGTTCGGCGTCGCTGTGCTCAACGGTGTGGTCATGGTCAGCTACTTCAACCAGTTGCGCGAGTCGGGTTACAACGTCGCCGATGCAGTACGATCCGGCGCCGAACGACGTCTTCGCCCCGTCTTGATGACCGCCATGATCGCCAGCCTTGGCCTGTTGCCGCTGCTCACCGCCACGGGTATCGGCTCGGAGCTTCAACGCCCGCTTGCCGTCGTGGTCATCGGTGGCTTGGTCACTTCGACCCTGCTGACCCTGCTTTTACTGCCCATGCTTTATGACTGGATCGAAGGACGTTGCGAACGCAGCTTGCAAGCTGACAAGGAGGTTCGGACATGAAAAAGAATCTTGTGCTGGTAGTTCATGCCAATATGCAGCATGGCCTGGCCGACCAGCTGCGCAGCATGGCGTGCGTCAGCGGCTTCACCTTTAGCGATGTGCAGGGACATGGTGCCAGGGATGCCAGAGATGCCTTCCTCTCCATGCGCGACAAGGTGGTGGGTTATACCCCGCATATCCGGGTGGAAATCCTGCTTGAGGATGAAGACATCCCGACCGTGCTGGAGCAATTGCAGAATGCCGTCAAGCATGCACGGGACCAGGGTATCTACTGGGTCATGCCCGTCGAACAGTCAGGGCGACTGTAGCGTCATAACTATGCGATAGATCGTTCCATCATTACGTTTTTGGAAATCCAAAGGACGAAGAACTGCTGCTTCTGATACCTTATCTGGAACAGCTAAGGAATGCAGACAACATTCGCCGGATGGAAAAACGCGGTTGGCGTAGCAGTCAAAGGGAAATCAAACATTAGGCCATTTCTGAAATGAGGCAGCCCGGAATAGATCTATTTGAACGCCCCTGCTAAGAATCGGATTCCATATCATGCGTGGACAATAACGGCATGACATAGGCCAGATTGATCGCGCCCTCCCTGGCTTTTCCAAGGGCCATTTCAGCCATTGAAGTCATCCCTGCCTGGCGTGCAGCCTTATTGATCTGCGCCTCCGAGCTGTTGAGCGAAATCAGGCGGGCAATATCCTCATTCACCAGCAACAGTTCATAGACGAGCACGCGCCCGCCCACACCACTGTTATGGCAGGCCTTACAGCCCTCGGATTTGTACGCAGGCCCATCATAGTCGAATCCATATCTGTTCAGTTGCGCAATCAGATCATCTTCCGGCGCAATCTCAATGCGGCACTCCGTGCAAAGACGGGGGAGCAAATGCTGCGCCATTACCCCTTTAACCGTATCGGCAACCAGGAAGGGCTCCACCCCCATATTAATCAGGCGCGGGAAAGCCCCCGCCGCATCATTGGTGTGCAGGGATGACAGCATCATGTGCCCGGTCATCGCTGCCTCAACGGCAATCTGCGCCGTTTCCTGATCGCGTATTTCACCGACCATCAGAATATCCGGGTCGTGGCGCAACAGGTTGCGCAGTGCGCGCGCGAAGGTGAAACCAATCGCTGAATTGATCTGGACCTGATTAATGCCGGGAATCTTGCCTTCGACAGGATCTTCAACCGAAATTAACCTGCGAGGCAGGGTTGTCAAACTGGCCATGGCTGCCAGCAGGGTTGTTGATTTGCCACTTCCTGTAGGCCCCGTGACCAGAAAAAACCCATTTGCACTTCGGATAATCTGGTTGATCGCTTTCGCATGCGCATCGCTAAGCCCCAACTCCTCCAGACGCATCGGTTTGTTTCCCTTATCGAGAATACGCAGGACAGCCGATTGACCGAGAAGCCCCGGCATAACGGAAACGCGGAATTCCACCTCTCGCCCGCTGGCGCGCATCTGAATGCGGCCATCCTGAGGCAGGCGATGCTCGGAAATATCCATGCCGGCCACAATCTTGATGCGCGAAAGCATCGGCCTGAGCGCCATCTCAGACACCAACATGTATTGCTGCAACAGGCCATTGACCCTGAAATCAATACGCGTGGCGCCTTCTACGGGGAAGATATGAATATCGCTGGCCTTGGCGGCAACACCATCAAGAATCGTACGGTTGACCAACCGGACAATAGGCGCCTTTTCCGCCTCGCTAACCTGGGTCTGCTCCAGTTCACTTGCATCATCCTCAGCAACACTGGTCAGCTCAACATCCAGTTCATCATCATCCTGACCCTCAGGTCCATAAAGCTCCTCAATCAGGCCGGTCACCTGCTCTCTGGTTGCAAACACCGGGATAACACGATGATTCGAGTGGAAGGAAATATCTTCGATGATACCCAGATTCCCCGGGTCGGTAAGGGCTACAATCAGCTTTTTATCGTCCACGAATATGGGTAGCAGAAAATGTTTTCTGGCCATGGAAGGCGCAACCATATTGCGGGCTTCAAGACTCGGTGTGATATGCGCCAAATCGATGAAACGCATCCTCAGCTTAATGGCCATGGCGATTAACATCGCCTCTTCTGTAATCACACCTGATTCAACTAGAATCTCGCCGAGGCGTTTGCCTTTTGCCTTCTTCTGTTTTTCCAGCGCGTCCAGTAATTGAGCCTCGGTGATCAGGCCCTCGGCAACGAGCACCTCACCGACCATAAGACGTTGCTTCTTGTTCTTGCCGGATGTAGGCACATCAAGGATACTTTCTTCCAGGTCCTGCTTGCTGATCTTGCCATCATCAACAAGGATATCGCCCACTCGACGGGCACGTAGCGCCTTCTGCTCCTGAACAGCCTTCTCAATGCTGGCGGTATCCGCGAGATTTTCCTTATCAAGAATCGTCCCGATCAAATCTGTGAGCTCTCGGGACTTCACACCCTCCGAGACAAAATAAATCCTCTGGATGGGCGAATTGTCTTCCTGCGGCGTGGCCATAAAGCCTTCAAATTCGACTTCATTGGGCAATACCCGCATAACGAATTCGTCTCCGCTGACGGTGACGATGCGCTCAATCACTTCACTGGGAAGTCTTTTATAACGGGGTAAACCAGCCTGCACCAGGAAGGAAACGCAACAAACATCCTTCAGGGAAATATTCTCCACCTCACCCCTGCGGATAATCGAGACCTGTCCCTGCTGCGGATTAAAGGCGTTATGCAAGCTCCCTTTAAGCTTTGTCCCGTCCCTGAGCAGTATGACCACATCCTGTAATTTAGACATATTCCCTTCCATCGGTTTGCTTCATAGGTGTGATGTAGCATGAATGACAAGGAACCGCAACCTGAAGCCCCCCTGCAGATCACATATCCGAGCGTGATGTAATCTCGATCAGGTGATAACCGAATTGGGTTTTCACCGGTCCATGCACCTTGTGCAATTCGCCGGTAAAGACCACATCGTTGAACTCCTTAACCATCTGTCGCTCACGGAAGGTGCCCAGATCGCCACCCTTCTTGCCCGAAGGACAACTGGAATGTTGTTTGGCCAGTTCTGCAAAATCGGCGCCTTGTTCAATCTCCGCCTTCAGCGCTTCACACTGCTCACGATCCTTGACCAGAATATGCCGTGCCGATGCAGTTTTTCGCTTACCACCCCAACCGAACATAAAACCCTCCTTGGTTTTTAACAGCAGACAACAAGCCTGATACCAGCCTAGCGCCAGACCCCATCGGGAGCATCAAAACTGTTGAGAACCTTGATGTAATTGGAACGCTCGAAGGCTGTCGGGTCGCTTGCCTTGGCATGGCTCACGCTGCCCTTGAGTTGCGTTATGGAGGCATACTCCTTCTCCTCCATCCATTGCTCGATTCCCTTGAGCACCTCACCCAGATATGCGGGACCACGCTGCAACAGTGCTGAGCACATATGGGTCACATCGGCACCGGCCAGCAACATCTTGATCGCATCATCAGAGGTATGAATACCGCTGGTGGCGGCAAGCGTGAGATTCACGCGACCGTAAAGCATGGCGATCCAGCGCATGGAGAGACGCGACTCCACAGAAGATGAGAGTTTAAGACTCGGAACCACATCCAGTGTTTCCAGATCAATATCGGGCAGGTAGTAACGGTTAAACAGGGAAACGCCATTCGCACCGGCCGCTTCGAGCTTTTTAACGAAATGCGCAACCGAACTGAACTGCGATGAAAGCTTCATGATAATGGGAATATCAACCCGCATCTTGAGGGCCGAAAGAATGGTCACATAACGGGCCTCAATCGCATCGGCCGATTGTGTCAGGTCGGCCGGCATGTAGTAGACATTCAGCTCCAGCGCATCGGCGCCGGCCTGCTGCAATTCCTTGGCGTGCTGCACCCAGCCGCTTGCAGTGATGCCGTTGAGGCTGGCAATCACCGGAATACCCAGTGACTTTTTCAGACCCTCTAACTGTTCCAGATAGGACTCCAGATGTGTTTTGTAGGCATCGTCGGCAGGCAGATAGCTGGCCGCCTCGAAGTGCCCGATATCCTGATGATGCATCAGATGATCGAGGCGCTCCTCATCCTCTGTCACCTCCTCCTCAAACAGCGAGTTCATGACAATGGCTGCAGCACCGGCATCTTCGAGCTGCTTTGCACTGTCAGGATTGCGCGCCAGAGGCGATGCTGAGGGCACCAGCGGGTTTTTCAGCTTCATGCCAAGATAATCAGTAGATAGATCGATCATGACTTCTCTCCTTCGCTCTCAGCGTCTGCATAAGACAGGCTGGCCAACTGCTCGTAATGGTGGAATCGCTCCATCACCCCTTCCTGCGCCCGCTGCATTAATACTTCGGCCGCTTCCGGGTGGGTGCGCCAGAGCATCGAAAAGCGCGCTTCCGTCTGTGCGAACTCCTTGTACGGAATGCTCGGCTTCTTGGAATCAAGCTGCAGCGGATTCTTACCCTCGAGAACCCGGCGCGGATCGTAGCGCAATAGATTCATATGACCGCTGTTGACGGCCAGCTCCTGCTGCCTGATGTTATGCGAGAGATCAACACCGTGGGCAATGCACGGACTGTAGGCAATGATCAGCGACGGCCCGTCATAGGCCTCCGCCTCCATGAAGGTGCGCAGCGTCTGCACATCCTTGGCACCGAATGCGACATGCCCGACATAAACATGCTCATAAGCCATGGCGATCATCGAAAGGTCCTTCTTGGGCACCGCTTTGCCGCCTGCGGCAAACTTGGCCACCGCTCCGATCGGCGTGGACTTGGACATCTGGCCGCCGGTGTTGGAATAGACCTCGGTATCGAGCACCAGAATATTCACATTGCGACCGCTGGCCATAACATGATCCAGGCCCCCGAAACCGATATCGTAGGCCCAGCCGTCACCGCCAATAATCCAGACACTCTTCTTGACCAGATAATCCGCCACCGATTCAAGATTGCGGGCCATCTCGCCATCGACTGCAGCCAGTTCCTCTTTCAATCGTTCGACACGGCGACGCTGCTCATGGATGCCCGGTTCATCAGACTGGTCGGCCTGCATGATGGCATTGATTAACTCTGCATCGAGCTTCAGCTCAGGCGCCTGCAACAACTGTGTTGCAAAATCACGGTGGGCATCGATAGCCAACCGGAAACCAAGCCCGAACTCGGCATTATCCTCAAACAGGGAATTGGACCATGCAGGCCCCCTGCCCTGGGTATTGGTGGCATAGGGGGTGGTTGGCAGATTGCCGCCGTAAATCGAGGAACAGCCGGTGGCATTGGCAATCACCATGCGATCACCGAACAACTGCGTGGCCAGCTTGATGTACGGGGTCTCGCCACAGCCCACGCAGGCACCCGAAAACTCGAACAGGGGTTGGGCCAGCATCGCCCCCTTCATGCCATTCCAGCGAATCTGTTCCCGGTCAAATTCGGGAAGCTTCAGGAAGAAATCCCAGTTTTTTCGCTCCTGTTCCCTGAGCGGCGGCTGTGGCGACATATTCAGCGCCTTGTGGCTGGCATTGCTCTTGTCCCTGACCGGGCATATCTCCACGCACAGGCCGCAGCCGGTGCAATCCTCGGGGGCAATCTGGTAGACAATATGATTTCCCTCGTCGAATTCGCGCCCTTTGACCGGCACATGCTTGAAGCCCTCCGGCGCATCTTTTGCCAGGGCTTCGGGGAACACTTTCGAGCGGATCGCTGCATGCGGGCAGACGAATGGACATTTGCCGCAGTGGATGCAGATATCCTCATCCCAGACAGGAATCTCCAGCGCCAGATTGCGCTTCTCGAATGCTGCAGTACCCAGGGGCCATGTACCGTCGGACGGCATAAAGCTGACGGGAATCGCATTGCCGCGCCCGGCGATAATCTCGCCGGTAATATTTTTCACAAAATCGGGGACATTCGCTGCAACCGGCGGGTGCATGACCAATTTACTGGTTACTGCGGATGGAACCTCAACCCTGTGCAGATGGGCAAGCGATGCATCGATGGCGGCAAAGTTACGCTCAACAATCTTCGCCCCCTTGCGACCATAGGTTTTCTCCACCGCCTCCTTGATTTTGGCAATCGCCTCATCCTTCTCCAGCACGCCGGAGATGGCGAAGAAACAGGTCTGCATCACCGTATTGATGCGCCGTCCCATGCCGGACTCTGTCGCCACCTTATAGGCATCGATGACATAAAATTGCAGCTTCTTCTCAATAATCTGCTGCTGCATCTTTTCGGTCAGATCATGCCATACCGCATCTGCAGCATGCGGCGAGTTGAGCAGAAATACCGCGCCCTGAGCTGCATGCGCCAGCATGTCGTAGCGCTCAAGAAATACCGGCTGATGGCAGGCAATGAAATCCGCCTCCTTATTGCCGATCAGATAGGTGGAGCGAATCGGATCAGGGCCGAATCTAAGGTGGGAGATAGTCACCGCCCCCGCCTTCTTCGAGTCATACACAAAGTAGCCCTGCGCATGCAGATCGGTCCCCTCACCGATCATCTTGATTGAATTTTTGTTGGCCGACACCGTGCCGTCCGAGCCCAGGCCGTAGAACATACAACGGGTAACATTGGCATTCGCATCGAGCGAAATCTCTTCCCATTCGAGACTGGTCTGCGAGAGATCATCATGGATGCCGATGGTGAAATGATTCTTCGGCGCATCCTTGGTCAGCTCATCAAGCACCGCCTTGACCATGCCCGGCGTGAATTCCTTGGAGGATAGACCGTAGCGGCCACCGATCACGCGCGGCATGGCGGCAAAACGATCACCGCCACTGCAGACGTACTCGGCCAGTGCGGTCATGATGTCTTTATACAGCGGCTCACCATCCGCACCCGGCTCCTTGGTGCGATCAAGCACGGCGATCTTCTTAACCGTGGCCGGAATGGCAGCAATCAGGTGCGCCGCGGAGAACGGACGATACAGGCGCGCCTTGAGCACCCCCACCTTTTCGCCACAGGCAAGCAGGTGCTCCACGGTTTCAACAGCCGCTTCGGCTCCCGAGCCCATCAATATCAACAAGCGCTCGGCATCAGGTGCACCGTGATATTCGAACAGTTGATACTGCCGGCCGGTAAGTTCGGCAAACTGATCGAAGCAGTCCTGCACAATGCCCGGCATGGCCTCGTAATAGGGGTTCACCGATTCACGGCCCTGAAAATAGACATCGGGATTCTGACTGCTACCGCGCAGCACCGGAGCATCGGGGGTCAAGGCACGCTTGCGGTGCTCGCGAATCAGGGCATCGGGCAACATGGCCCTGAGCACATCATCGGATGGGACCTCGACCTCGTTCACCTCATGTGAGGTACGGAAGCCATCAAAAAAATGCACCATGGGGATACGTGCCCTAAGTGTTGCCGCTTGGGCAATCAGGGCGAAATCCATCACCTCCTGCACCGAATTAGAGGAGAGCATGGCAAAACCGGTCTGGCGCACGGCCATGACATCCGAGTGGTCACCGAAGATAGAGAGCGCCTGTGCAGCAATCGAACGTGCCGCCACATGAAATACCGAGCATGTCAGCTCGCCGGCGATTTTGTACATATTGGGGATCATCAGCAGCAGGCCCTGCGAGGATGTGAAGGTGGTGGTCAGAGCTCCGGTCTGCAATGAGCCATGTACCGTGCCCGCAGCACCTGCCTCGCTCTGCATCTCAACGACTTCAGGAATGGCACCCCAAAGATTCTTTCGCCCCTGATTCGACCATGCATCGGACATCTCACCCATCGCCGATGATGGGGTGATGGGGTAAATGGCAATCACCTCGTTGGTGCGATGGGTGATATAGGCAGCCGCCTCATTGCCCTCGATGGTAAGTTTATGCTGTTCCGCCATGCCAGCCTCCCGCTTGAACCTGGAAGGAGTTTAACTGAACCGGAAGATTATGCATGTGTCTTATGAATCAGGGATGGCTTTTCGGAAATAAAAAAAGGCACTCCCGAAGGAGTGCCTGATGTGATGCCGTATTCCAGATTGGAAATTGGCGTCCCCAAGGGAGGAAGAGCCCCAGTGCGGTGATTAAAGTCCCTAATATTTCAAAAAAATCACATCATGAAAACATCAAGGAAGATTAAGCAAGCATTGTCAGATGGAGAGAATCCTGCGCACCTGCCCTGCCATGTATAAGGGAAGCGAGATCAAACTGTAGGACTTACGACTGCCATCCGGCAATTCGTGATCATCAAGCATGATGCTCGGGATGTCTGCGTTGAGTCGTACGGCCAGATCAGCCGGTTTCTCTTTCAAAAACAGGTGCAATGACTTCAGCGTACCGCTTTTCCCCGCCTTAACCTCGATGGGAACGGGCTTGTCATTGGCAATAACAAAATCCACTTCAGCCGAACTGGAGCGAGCCTCCCGTCCCCAGTAGTGCAAATGCGGGGGGATATGGCCATCCAGGCTACTTAATAACTCCTGCCCCACCCACTGCTCAGCGAGCGCACCCTGATTGATCAGCAGCAGGTCTTCCTGCAAGGCCTGCCAACTGACATTCATCATCGTGGATACTAGTCCGACATCGAGAAACAACAGTTTGAAGAATTTCACATTCTCCTCGGCCGAAAGCGGAAGTCCGTTTGCGGCAGTGCGCAGTACCTTGTTCACCACCCTTGCCATTTCAAGCTGGTTCAGGGTCTGTGCAACCCGTAGGGTCGGCATGTCTTTGTTGATTTCGCTATATTTCACCTTCCTGCCAACAAGCGTCGGCGCCTTGCGAAAGGTCTGGCGAATCAATTCGTGATCTTGGTGCCGTGCGTATTTGGCAAAATCATCAGCAAAGGTGGCCAGCAAATCCTGCTTGATCTGTTCTGCCTGCCGATAGTCGTGAAACTCGGCAAACGACTTCACCGCTTCAGGCATGCCGCCGACCGCCATACACTGCCTGAGCAGGCCCATCAGCTTCTGATGAACCGGCACCGGCATGTCGTCACCCATCTGCCAGGCCTCGATAAATTCAGCCAGGGCCTGTTCACCGACTGCGCGCAAAAATTCACTGAAACTCATCGGATGGAGATGTAGGTAACTGATACGCCCGACAGGCATAGAGAAAGATGGTGATGCCAATTCAAAATCCAGCAAGGATCCGGCGGCCACCACGTGCATATCCGGCATGTCTTCATAAAAATAGCGCAGGCTTGCCAGAATTTGCGGAGCTGCCTGGATTTCATCGAGAAACAGCATGGCCTGACCCGGCTTAATGGCCTTGTTCTGCATCAGGCGCAGTGTTGCCAGAATTTGCTTCGGATCGTTCGATACAAAAATATCAGCCAATTCGGGGTTGCGCTCAAAATTCAGTTCAACCAATTCAAGCTGCTGTTGTTCTGCAAAAAGACGCACCAGTGTGCTCTTGCCCACCTGACGAGCACCACGCATCACCAGCGGTTTATGCTGTTTTTGCTCAAACCATTGGGTCATGGCCTTAAAATGATGGCGATACATATCGGACAGCTTATTCAACAGCGAATAAAAAGCAAGGTTGTTTCGGTTGATTCGTTAATAAAAGACAAGGGTTTGAATCGCCACCATTTCACTAGACACTTTTGAGCTCTTCAAAATATCGCCGTTCAAATTCGATCGGCGACAGGTTGCCATTATAACCATGCTTTCTTACCGGGTTGTAGAACATTTCGATGTAGTCGAAAATATCCTGCCTTGCAGCATCACGGGTCGAATAGGTTTTTCTTCTGATTCTTTCCCGCTTGAGTAGTTGAAAGAAGCTTTCAGC
>Ga0210005_1000101_pt1 | contig 72475 bp, 48 predicted proteins | sample CryGey02umfilter_3_FD_183961 | JGI IMG/M metagenome (GOLD analysis project Ga0210005, IMG submission 183961) | Groundwater microbial communities from aquifer in Utah, USA - Crystal Geyser 4/9/14 0.2 um filter (SPAdes) (version 3) | ecosystem: Environmental > Aquatic > Deep subsurface >... | reverse complement strand
CTCTTCTGAAGCCCAAGGCCAGCAAGCCGGAACTACCACTACCAAGGCTGAAGGCAGCAATATGAACCAAAACCAAACCGGACAACCCTTGTGCTCTAAAACCGGACAACTCTATTTGTTGCCAACAGCGCGGATGCCTCAACTGCGCCCCCCACCAGTCGATCAAAACTGGCCCGCATAAGCCTTGCCAGAAAGCCTTCCGGCACATCACCGGCAAAAATGAGGGCCTGATTCTTCTCATCAATTCCCAGAATGGTACGAACCAGACATTTCGTATCCGCATACCCGTCGCGAATGGTCAGGGGGAATTTCAACCCGGAGGAAGGAAGATCAACTGCAAGCTCACCGAGGTATTCCTTATACAGAGCCAGCGCCGGCTTGCCATCCAACTCGTAAAGAATGTTGTTCTCGGAACGGGTGATTTTGCGTTCGGGACCGAAGGCCTCCCAGCCTCCGCGTGCGCCATGCGTCATATGGAATTTCTCGCCGTAAAATCCAAGCGCAGTCACCATGCCGGTTTTTGGCTTGCCGTCGTGCAACACCCAGGTGCGCTGGAACCGGGCACCGTCCGCAGCCATCCCACCGGTAACAGGCACATGATGCGGAACACGGCCCAGTCCGCTAACCAGCTGACTTCCATTTACCTCAAGCCCGTCGGCGAGGACAAACACACCGCGCAGCCCATCCGTTGGCAGTTGTTGTGCGATAGCTTCGCCGGCTGCATATGAATCGGAAGCGTTGGAAACGACGGTGGAAGTAAGGACAAGATTGGTATGTTCAAACTTCATGATCGCGACGGAAAGACTCGCATCATTCACCCTGGTTCCGGCAATCTCACCCGCTGTTGAACATCCCAATATCTTTGATGTTGGATAGGAACTGCAAAGCTGCCTGATAGGTGCCGGATCATCGAAATATGCCGGCGCAGCAAAGACCAGAACAAGAGTTTGCTCGGAATCCATGTCGGGAAAAGTGTCAACGGACCATCCCTGATCAGTTTTATACGTAAAGGTATTTATCAATAGGTCAGCCTCCTCAATGCAACAGGTATTCTTTTATCCGCAATCGATAAAAGACCTTAATACAAACGAATCGGAGGAGACTTTTCTCGTGTACATTTCCCCTCCCCCTTTTGTTACTTTCACGGCTTTTAAATCGCGAACGTCCCCGCAATCCGCTGAAGTCGTCGACGTAGCATAGGCATGCCGAACCCGGGAGGCAATCCACTCGCATTTTGTGGATTTTAAGGCAGTGACATAAATTAAATTCAACCGTGTCTGAGGCTATTGATTTGGCTATGCTTCCCAACCCGGCATCGAGAGCCCGCTCTCGACCCATGATTCAGTCAGGTAACAGCAAGGAGTGCAACCATGAACAACGACAAACAGCAATGGGAAAAACAGGTTGTGAGTTGGGAATATTCTGCTGCCGCGACACCTGATTTGAAAGAAGTGCCGATCCAGCCCTTCCCGGCCTCCTTGCATGAAAAGGGTGAGACACGAATCATTGAACTGGATCTTTCCAAAGAGCTGGAGACACCTTATCCGGCGACTGCGCCGAACCTGCTGGCCAACTACATCCGCATTTGCACCGATGAGAATATCAGAACATACGCGGCGGCAACTTCGGAGGTCTATTTCGTGCTGCGCGGCTCCGGGCGCACCGAAACAGCAGATGGCACCATCACCTGGCAACAGGGTGATGCCTTCACACTGCCATACAATCAGGGCGTCACCCACTATGCCGATGAAGACAGCGCCCTCTACTGGAGCCACGATGCACCATTGTTGCAATACATGGGCGCGATTCCGAGCAAACAGATGTTCAAGCCTGCCTTCTACAGCAAGGCCTATATGTGTGATGAAGTGGAGAAATTGCGTGAGCCTGCCCTGCGCGAAAAGCGCAACCGCATCGGCATTATTCTCGGCAACACCGATACTGCCAAAACCAAAACCATGACCCACACCATGTGGTCGCTATTCAACCTGCTGCCTGCGGGCGCGGTGCAGAAGCCGCACCGCCATCAATCCGTGGCGCTTGATCTGGCTGTTTTTTCCGGCCCGGACACCTATACCATGATCGGCAAGAAGGTGGATGAAGCGGGCAATATCATTGATCCCGTCAAGGCGATGTGGGCAACCAATACCGTGTTCGTCACCCCGCCGGGCTGGTGGCACTCGCATCACAATGAATCGGATCAGGATGCCTTTGTCTTCCCGGTGCAGGATGCCGGGCTGCATACCTATATGCGCACCCTCGATATCCAGTTCATTCGCTAAGGATGCTCTGAAAAAGTCAGAGCATCCGTGCGGCCCATGGACGGGCCGCCAAAATCATGCGCGCAAGTGCTTGATTTTGTGAGCAAAGGAAAAATCACACTTTTGCCTTTGCGTAATGAAAAACACCATGGAGGGTGTTTTTCAGAGTATCCCTAAGCCCACAACCAGCTAGCCGAGCGACTTCACCACCTGTAGCGCCACGCGCTTGTTGTAGTCGTTGATCTTCCAGTGCGACGGCATCCAGCCGACCAGAAAACGATAGAAGTCGGCCTGCACCAGCGGCATCAGCGCCCGCCACTCGCGCTCTAATAACACCACGTCCGTATCCCGCCCCCGCTCTGCCAGCGCCTGCTTCAAGGTGGCAAAGTAATCATCCAGCAGCATCGCCTCGAAACGTTCCTGATCGCGATCACTCAGGCATGAGCCGAGAAAATAGGCCACATCCTTCATGCCGCAACCACCGCCGACATACTGGAAATCAACCGCGGCAACACGCTTCCCATCGCCCGAGAAACAGAAATTGGCCAGCTTGGCATCGCCATGCACCAGGGTCTGAAAGCGGGCCGTGGAGAGCATGGAATCGATCACGGGAGCTGCATCGCGCAGGGCATCGTCCGCCATCACGGCCAGCTCATCGGGGCGCGTGGCCAGATGCCAGTAGGTGCCAACTTCCCACAGGCCAGCGGGCTTCTGCCCCATGAATTCGGCATGGAAGTGGGCCAGCCAGGCTAAGCAGGCCTGCACACCGTCCAGATCGAGACCTTGGCGGCGTACCGGATAGCCTGCGGCATCGAGATCTTCGAGCACCATCAGATGATCCTCACCAAGCGTATCCGAGGCATAGCAATGCGGCACACGACAGCGCTCGTCGCAGCGACTGGCAAAGTCGTGATACCAGGCCATTTCCACTTCATAAGAGCGCACCTTGCGCCGGTGCGACAGATCATTGTGCCAACCGTGCGGATGATTCACCTCAGAAGGAAAGATCACGTGCTTGAGCACAGCACTCGGCACTTCGCCCCCATGCACACGATAGCGGACAATCTCTCCATAGCCGCTCCACAGCGACTGGATCACCTCGCCGCGCTCAAGTGAGGCTGCACCGGTTGCCTTGAGCAGCAGTTCATCCATCGGCATATGCTGTTCGCGAATGCTTAAGCGCTGATGCCTACAGGGAGACCTTGATGCTCTTGCAGGCAGCCACGGCCTTCTCGCGTGCCTCTTCAAGGCTTGCGCCGCGCGCCAGGGCGACAGCCATGCGGCGCTTGCCATGCACTTCAGGTTTACCGAACAGGCGAATCTGCGTATCCGGTTCCGCCAGCGCCTTTTCCAGACCACCGAAGCTAACCTTGGTGGAGTCACCCTCCACCACCAGCGGGCAGGAGGCTGCCGGGCCGTGCTGGTGAATATTGGGGATAGGTAAACCCAGAATCGCGCGGGCATGCAGGGCGAATTCGGAAAGATCCTGTGAAATCAGCGTCACCAGACCGGTATCATGCGGGCGCGGCGAGACCTCACTGAAAATGGCTGCATCGCCCTTGATGAACAACTCCACCCCGAACAGACCATAACCACCCAGCGCATCGGTCACCTTGCCGGCGATATGCTGTGCCGCTTTCAGGGCCGCATCGGACATGGGCTGCGGCTGCCATGATTCGCGGTAATCGCCATCCACCTGCAGATGACCAATGGGCAGGCAGAAAGATGTGCCACCCGCATGGCGCACGGTGAGCATGGTGATTTCATAATCGAAATCGACAAAGCCTTCGACAATGACCTTGCCCTTGCCTGCCCTGCCGCCCTTCTGGGCGTAGTCCCAGGCCTTGTGGATATCGGCCCCGGCACGAATCACCGACTGCCCCTTGCCCGATGAACTCATGATCGGCTTCACCACGCAGGGCATGCCGATGGCTTGCACCGCCGCCTCGAACTCTTCCTGTGTCGCCGCAAACTGGAAGGGAGATGTTGCCAGCCCCAGTGTTTCGGCGGCGAGCCTTCGGATGCCCTCGCGGTTCATGGTCAGCTGTGTGGCGCGCGCGGTCGGGATCACCCTGAAGCCCTCGCTCTCCAGCTCAGCCAGCGTGACTGTGGCAATAGCTTCGACCTCGGGCACGATCAGGTTTGGCTTTTCCGCCTCGATCAGGCTGCGCAGGGCTGCGCCATCGAGCATCGAAAGCACATGCGAGCGATGCGCCACCTGCATGGCCGGAGCGTTCTCATAGCTGTCCACCGCAATCACCTCGACACCCAGCCGTTGCAACTCGATGGCTACCTCTTTGCCGAGTTCCCCCGAGCCGAGCAACATCACTTTTGTTGCCGATGGGGATAGTGGTGTGCCGATCTGAACCTGTGTCATGCCAAGAACCTCTGATGATATTGAATGATGGTTTACCAAGGTCCGTATTGTATCGCATAAACCAGGGCGAACCACCGCAATCTCGAAGAAAGGGCTGCGCAGGAAAGCCATAATCTTGAATCGGCACCGGCTGTTTTCGCGACCCATGCAAGCGTCCTGTCACGCGTGACTGGAAATCATGCGCATATTTTCATAAGGTGGTTGTACCAATCCGGCTGGCAGCCATGCCGTCGGATGGAAAGAGGAGTATCTTTCGATGCAATTTCTTGATGTCATCATCCTGCACAACAGCGTGCTCAACTGGCTGGTTGCACTGGGCGCCACGCTTGTTGCAGCGCTGCTGCTGGTCGCCATCAAGCGGCTGGCCGGAAGAAGACTCCGCAAATCCACCAGCGAACAGGAAAACCGTATGGCCGGCTACGTGGTTGAGATACTCGCCCATACCCGCCCCTCCTTTCTGGCCATTATCTGCCTTTATACCGGTTCACGCTTTATCGAGCTGACCGACCGCCCCGATCACATCTTCAACAACATCGTGGTGATCGCACTGTTCATCCAGTGCGGCCTGTGGGCCACTGTCGCGGCCAACGGGGCGATAGCGCGTTACCGCGAAAAGCAGCTGAGTGAGAACCCGGCGAGCGTCACCACCATCAATGCCATCGGCTTTGTCGCCAAGCTCGTGCTGTGGACGGTGCTGCTGCTGCTGGCCCTGGACAATCTCGGCATCGACATCACCGCGCTGGTCGCCGGCCTCGGCATCGGCGGCATCGCCGTGGCACTTGCGGTACAAAATATCCTTGGCGACCTGTTGGCTGCGTTGTCCATCGTGCTCGACAAGCCCTTTGCCGTCGGCGACTTCCTGATCGTCAACGAGCATCTCGGAAGCGTCGAGTATGTCGGCCTCAAGACCACGCGACTGCGCAGCCTCTCCGGTGAGCAACTGGTGTTTTCCAACTCCGATCTGCTGAATAGCCGCCTGCGAAATTTCGGCCGCATGTACGAGCGCCGCGTGCTGTTCCCGATCGGCGTGGTCTATCAGACCCCGCGCGACAAGTTGAAGATGATTCCACAGATCCTGCGCGAGGCTATCGAGGCGCAGGGTGACAAGAAGGTCCGCTTCGACCGTTCCCACTTCAAGGAATACGGCAGCTACTCGCTGAACTTCGAGACGGTCTACTACGTGCACGGCCCGGATTATAACCTCTATATGGATATCCAGCAGGCCATCAACTTCCTGATTCACGAACGCTTCGAGGATGAAGGCATTGAGTTCGCCTACCCGACCCAGGTGCTGCACATCGAGGGCGGCGGGAAAGGCGACATGCCCGTCCCCCGACCTTAACGTCCCCTTTTCCCATTCCCTGTCGGTCTGAGGCCGGGATGGTGACCTTGAACAAAATGAGGCTAAAGTGCTGTTTGCGAGGTAAGTCATGACAAATCAGAGCGCATGGTTTAAAGCAGCAAGCAGTGGTGATGAAGAAGCGCTGAGACAGCTCTTGAATCAGGGCGCTGATGTCAACGCAAGGGATGAGGCAGAAAATACCGCCCTGCATCTGGCAACCAAACATGGACACAAAAACATCATGCGGCTGCTTATTGAGCATGGCGCCAATGTGAATGCACAGAATGATTATGCTTCCACACCACTGCATCTGACAGAAAAGAACATGGAAACCATTCGCATTCTTTTAGAGGCGGGAGCCGATCCAAATATGACGGATAAAGACTGGAATTTCCCATACTATTATGTCTTTTACGGCTCGATGCCACGTGAGCTCACCGAACTTTATATCAAGCACGGCGCTAACCTGATGTTGTATCCAGAATGAGAGACACCATCTTCCGGAATCGCGGCTATAATGAATCCATGCGCATACTCACAGCACTGCTTCTGACCATCTTTGTTTCAGGCTGCACAGGGATTCCCGAGGGGGTCACACCGGTCAGCGACTTCGACATCGGGCGCTATCTCGGCAAGTGGTATGAGATTGCACGCCTCGATCACTCCTTTGAACGCGGGCTGGAACAGGTCACTGCCGGGTACAGCCTGCGGGATGACGGGGGCGTGGCTGTCATCAACCGCGGCTATTCAGCCGAAACAGGCGAATGGGACGAGGCACATGGCAAGGCCTTCTTTGTCCGCTCGGCAAACGAGGGCTACCTGAAGGTATCGTTCTTCGGGCCCTTTTATGGCTCGTACATCATCTTCGTACTCGACAGCGATTACCGCTACGCATTCGTTTGCGGCCCGGATAAATCCTACCTCTGGCTACTGGCCAGAACCCCGACAGTCCCGGATGCAGTGATCGACCAGTTCATTGAAACATCCAAGGCGCTGGGCTTCGACACCGCACAGCTCATCTTTCCCAGGCAACAATAAAGGGCTGTATCCCCTTTTCCCCCTGAAAAGGAAACTCTAAGCCCTGATTGCCCCCTCTGTTTTGGCATTAATCATGGGCACTCAGCACATTACCTGATTCGCCCCGGTCAGGACCGTTAACATTCAAAACCTGACAGCGTCTTCTTTGCTCCGACCAATAGCGATCTGACGAGCTAGAGCGCCTGCTCAATGCGATTGCGGCCGTTTTCTTTGGCACGGTACAGTGCTGCATCCGCACGCTTTAAAGATTCGTCCAGCGTCTCGTTAGCGACGTCAATGACGGCAACGCCGAAGCTTGCCGTGATGCTGATACTCAGACCATCGACAGTTACCTTCAACTCCTCCACTGCACTCCTGAGTCGTTGCGCCAGCTCGGTTGCTGTTTGCAGATCGGTCTGTGGCAGCAGAGCGGCAAACTCCTCGCCGCCAATTCGACCGATCGTATCCACATTGCGAATCAGTTTATGCAAGGTATTGAGAACCTCAATGAGAGTAGCGTCGCCGACAGCGTGACCGAAGTTGTCGTTGATCAATTTAAAATGATCAAGATCAATCATGATGACAGCGAGCGTCGTCTTGTAACGCATGGCACGTTCATACTCTTTTTCGCCATATTCAAAGAATGCACGGCGATTTAATGCGCCGGTAAGCACATCTGTCCGCGCCAGCATCTCTGCCTGCTTCATCGACTGTTCCAGTGCAGCCGTACGCTCCTGCACCAAGCGCTCAAGGGAGTCGCTCTTTTTCTCCACATACTCAAGATGCGTTATTCTCATCGCCTCTTTCTCATGCCTGAGCAGATTGATACGATCAGCCAGAGCGAAAGAGAGCAGCACCCCCTCAATAAAGAAACCCAGTGCAGGCGCAAATCCGGTGACAAAATTTAATGGTACTACCCCCGTGTTACGCAGCATGGCAATGATTATGCCGAGGCTCCACACACTCCAGCCCAATACATAAAATCGTGCATCAAGCCTGCCTTTTAGATATTGCCATAGCCCGATCAATGGAAAAAACATCGATGCAAATGCACACAGGAAGGCAAACTGCACCGCATGGTCACGCCAACCCAGGCAATAACTGAGCAGCGAGAGCCCAGCTGCGACAAAAATACCCTGCAGCAGCCGGTCAATGACCGTGGATTCCTGAGCTGTGCATAGAAACATACGGGTAAACTGGGTAGCCAGCACCAGCGTCAACACCGGAAACAGAATGGGGGAAAAATCCGTAAGCCAGATAGAACCCGGCCACAGGTAGCGATATCCGAACCCGGTCACCGCAAGCAGACTGAACACTGCAGCCAGCATATAGGAGGTATACCAGATGTATTCAAACATGCGGGTGGAGTAACCGATCAACAGGTTATATAAAAACAGCAAAAGGCCGATACCGATGAAAACGCCAATAACAAAATACCTTTTGGCGTAGTGCTGATCAAAGGCATCCGGCGTCCACAAGCGCAGCTGTGTCTCGGCAAGACCGGGCAGTTCATAGGAAAAATGAATCCATATCTTCTGCCGGGCACCGGGAGGCGTGTTCACTGCATAAGTATTGCTTTCCGAAGCAATGGAACGCCCTGCAAAGGGATGATGATCCCCACCTTGCTGCACGTTTTTCCCGTCCATGTAAAAACTAACATGATCCCACTGCGGATGGGTCGCTTCCAGATACCAGACAAGCTGCTCGCTGCCGCTATTCTGCACATCAATCCTCAACCAATAGTCCGAGGAGCTTATACCGAAATTACTACTGCCATCCGGCAACGGCATAAATGTCGATGCCAAGGGTTCGCTGCGCACTTGCTCGAATGTGTAAGCATGCGCAGGATCTTCCAGATAGCGCACCATTAATCCGGTGCTTTCCCCCTGCATGATGGGCTTGAGCGTGACCAGCGGCTCCGCCTGACAGGGACCGCTGACAAACAGCGTGGCGAGCAGCAGAAGCAGGCCCCCTAAAAGGGCATGGCTTGCAGCTTGGCGCACGCAAGCCCTCACCCCTCCGGCAACTCTTACAATACAGTATCCAGACACTTCCATGCTTATACGAAGACCGCCTCAGAAAAATTCTGTTTGTCTGCAATAAAATAACGAATTATATAAACTCTCGAAACGAAGTTTGTCGACAAAAAGAAATTCCACAACTACTGAAAAAAGCCACCTGCCAGTCATCAAACGATCAGCAGAGGGCTTTGAGGTACCGAAGCCTGAGGGCTATCAGACCTTCAGACGTTCGGGTAATACCCAGTTCGGGCGCGGAAAATGGCAGGTGTAGCCGCCCGGATTCAGCAGCAGATAATCCTGATGCTCCGGCTCGGCCTCCCAGAAATCGCCTGCAGGCCCAAGCTCGGTGACAACCTTGCCCGGCCATAAGCCGCTGGCCTCGACATCGGCGATAGTGTCGAGTGCAACCGCTTTCTGCGCCTGGCTGGTGTAATAGATCGCCGAGCGATAGGAGCTTCCGCGATCGTTTCCCTGCTGGTTCAGCGTGGTCGGATCGTGAATCTGAAAGAAGAGCTCCAGCAGCCTGCGGAATGACAATATCTCAGGATCGAAAATGATTTCGATTCCCTCCGCATGGTTGCCGTGGTTGCGGTAGGTGGCGTTGGCAACATCGCCGCCGGTATAACCGACGCGGGTCGAAACAACGCCGGGAAGCTTGCGGATTAAATCCTGCATACCCCAGAAACATCCGCCTGCGAGTACTGCGCGCTCATGTGCCATTAGATGTCCTCCACCTGATCAAGATAGTCGCCATAACCTTCCGCTTCCATCTCCTCACGATGGATGAAACGGAGCGAGGCCGAGTTAATGCAGTAACGCAGGCCGCCCCGGTCGCCTGGTCCGTCGGGAAAAACGTGGCCGAGATGGCTGTCGCCGTGCGTGCTGCGCACCTCGGTGCGGGTCATACCGTGGCTGCTGTCGCACAACTCGTTGACGTTCAGCGGCTCGATTGGCTTGGTGAAGCTCGGCCAGCCGCATCCGGACTCGAATTTGTCACCGGAGGCAAAGAGCGGTTCGCCGGAAACAATATCGACATAGATGCCCGGCTCGCTGTTGTGCAGCAGTTCACCGCTTCCGGGGCGTTCCGTGGCGTTCTCCTGGGTTACCCTGTATTGCTCCGGGCTCAGGCTGGCGATGGCATTCGGGTCCTTGTGGTATTTCATGTGATCTCCTGTTGCGCATGGCTGAGCGGCTGCATACGGCAAATGGTCGCAGGACACCGCAAAAAAATTACACTCAGCGGCACTCATCAAACCACAGGGGGAGAAAAAGAAAAAGCCCCCTGCCAATCATCAAACAATCAGCAGAGGGCTTTGGTTTATTCATTAAGCGTGGGAATCTTTGAAAAACGTCACGAGCGCCTCAGATGCAAGGCGCACGGAGCGCAGGAGCCGAGGCATATCGGTGAATATGTTGAGGCTCCGAGCACGCGCAACACCGCAGATGGGTGCGCGGCAGTTTGATCGGGGGCTACCCACGACTGTCGACTCATTTTTCCAAGGACTATTAGATCAATCGAATCTGCCCCCATTGACTTCAATCACGTTTCTTCACTGGAGAAGCCAGGTATTACTTGCAATCGCATCTGCACGAATAGCCCCCTCCGCCACCGCGAATATAAACAGATGTGCAGAGCTTATTGTCCGACGGCCAGGTCACATCTTCACAAATTTGCCCTTCACATGATCCACAGTACTTACCTCCAAGAGAGCAGCTTTTGTTCTCCGGATTGGGCTTTACAGTTACCGGCGTGCAAGGCTTGCCATCATCAAACCAAGCCGCACATGAAGTTAAAGCAACCATCGAGATGAGAATCATCAAAGTTAAAAAGCTCTTACGAATTGGCATGATTTATCCTCCTTGTCCTGTTTATCTCCCTGTTAGAAAAGCCTCAGATTCCCATCGGCGAAAAGGAAAACCTGACCGTCGGCCTCTGCCGCCGCGTTCATTTCAAATTTCAGCTTATAGGTGCCAGGGCGAATAACGACAGTGGGGCCGGCGTTCAGGTCCAGATATAAACCAGGGTTGCCAATAGATTTGTCTAGGGCACCGTTTTTCTTCACATCCAATCTGGTGGGATCGTTGGGAGACTGGTCAAAGTTATAACTTCCCTGAAAGAGAGGGATCGGACCTGGACCCGGAACTGGACCTCCTGTGAGATGCACAGCAAATGCAACCTGATTCGGCCCAACGTTTACGAACGCTACAGAGTGGATGTGTACTTCAGCAGACAGGCTTTGCCAGACACCAACCCAACTGAGAATTTTCTCCCACCACGAATAGGTGATCGTCACAGATGAATTTGCTTCGCCTTTTGCCTTGGCCTTAGGAGTTTTGCCCGGCGCGGGATTAGGGCCAACTATAGGCTGAACAGTAACGTTGATACTCGTGGAAGCTGTCGGATTGGCACTCGATATAGCGGCCCCATCATTGCACCGCCCACTCCCAGCCCCAAAGTAATTGCATGCTTGTCCGGTTGCGGGATCGGCATCGTCAGCCATACCTACTGAAGCAAGAGTTGGCGCAGAAATAGTAATATTCATGGCATCCCCCCCCTTTAATAGGGAATTTAATAAACAAATTCCCTTTCTCTACACAGATGAGAGTAGTCCACAAATTGGGATTTTACAAATTCGATTAAAAAAGCCCCCTGCTTGCGCAAGGGGCTTTGATATGTCGAGAGATGAAAGCTGTTAAGCGTTGTTGCTTGCGAACTCCTGCATATACGCAACCAGTGCATCCACACCCGCTTCCGGCATCGCATTGTAGATGCTGGCGCGCATGCCACCGACGGAACGATGGCCCTTCAGGCTCACCAGACCCTTCTCGGCAGCGCCCTTGAGGAAAGCAGCATCCAGCTCGGCATCGGCCAGGGTGAACGGCACGTTCATCCATGAGCGACCATTGATGGCGACCGGGCTAGCGTAGAAATCGGTGGCATCGATGGCGGCATAGAGCTTGTCGGCCTTGCGCTTGTTGATCTTGCCCATGCCTTCCAGTCCGCCCTGCTCCTTGAGCCACTCGAAGACCAGACCGGCCACATACCAGCTGTAGGTCGCAGGCGTATTGTACATCGAATCATTTTCAGCCTGGGTCGCATAGTTGAACATGGTCGGGCAGATCGCAGATGCCTTGCCCAGCAGATCGTCGCGAATAATGACGATGGTCAGACCGGCAGGTCCGATATTTTTCTGTGCGCCGGCATAGATCATGCCGAACTTGGACACATCAAGCGGACGCGAAAGAATGGTGGAAGACATGTCCGCCACGAGAGGCACGCCATTGGTCTCCGGAATATAATCGAACTCCACACCACCGATGGTCTCATTCGGCGTGTAGTGCACATAGGCAGCATTTGGATCGAGCTTCAGCTCCGCCTGTGTCGGGACTGATGTAAATCCATTGCCCGAGGTGTCGGCAGCGATGTTCACGGTGATGTAGCGCTTGGCCTCGGCAATCGCTTTTTTGGACCACATGCCGGTATTGATGTAATCGGCGCTCTTTTTGTCGCCCATCAGGTTCAGCGGAATCGCTGCGAACTGGCTTGATGCACCCCCCTGCAGGAAAAGAACCTTGTAGTTATCAGGAATCGACAGCACCTCGCGCAGGTCGGCCTCAGCCTTTGCCGCGATGGACATGTATTCCTTGCCGCGATGGCTCATTTCCATCACCGACATACCGGAGCCGTTCCAATCCAGCATTTCGTGCAATGCACGCTCGATGACGGGGGTTGGCAGCATTGCCGGGCCTGCACTGAAGTTAAACTTTCTTGCCATGGTTACCTATCCTTTTACCGGGGTTTTCTTAATGCGGCGCAAGATAGCCCTATGATGGCGATTCCTCAATGCACGAAAAAGCCTTTATGCTCTTCACGCTTTAGGTTGATGAAGCCAAAGCTTGCACTACCGAATGCATTCCGCTCTGAACGAGGATTTAGAAATGGTTGTTTCTTCTCCTGTACTATACTCTATCCTCAGCTTACATCTTCGGGCGAGGGAGCTAGCACCGTGCAAAACATCAGCTTCATCAAATGGCTGCCCCAGATCGTCGGGGCGGCATGTACGTGCATCATGCTCGCAGGTCTGTCCACCATTCCGGCACAGGCCGCCAGTCCATCATGGCCAACGAGCGGATTCGAGAGCGAACTGGGCATGCGCTACTGGGCCAATTGGGGCGAAACCTCCAAGGACCTTTATGGCGCCACGCGCGCGGATCTCAGATCCCGCCTGACCTATGGCTCGCTGTCAGGCAACGCCGGCGAAATCTTCGGCCAGACCACCAACAACACTAATTTCGTCAAAGGCTTTGCGGGCCTCGGCATTATCGGGGCCGGCAATTTACAGGATGAGGACTTTCCGCCGGGCATCTCCCCCTATTCGAGCACGAACAGCGCTCCCCGCAGCGGCTCGATCGCTTACGCCACAATCGACATCGGACATTATTTCATCCAGACCCCGACCAGCCGGATTGGCGGCCTGATCGGCTATAACTATTTCAACGAGGAAATGAACGGCTATGGCTGTACGCAGACGGCCAGCAATACTGGCTGCGTACCGGCAATCTCCACGTCGTTCAAGGTTATTTCGCAGAAGAACAACTGGCATTCACTACGCCTTGGCATAAACGGCGAGACCCGCGTGGGAAATTGGAGGCTGAGCGGCGAGGCGGTTGCACTGCCTTATGTCTTTCTCAAGGGAACCGATTCGCATTTGCTGCGGATTTGCAGTAGCCCCGGCTGCTTTACCGGACCGGTTCCCGAGGACGGCCTTGGCTGGGGTTATCAGTTGCAAACCATGCTCGACTACCAGATCAACCCCGACTTCAGCTTTGGTTTCGGCGCCCGTTATTGGCACATGCAGACCAAGGGCTACAGCCACTTCGGAGGCCGTATTGTCGGCGGTGGAGGAGGCTCCCAGCCTGTGGATTGGCAGACCACCATCTTCGGCGTCACCACCCAGGCCACCCTGCACTTCTGACGCACGAGCTGTTTCCCGCCAGTTTCCTGAACGCGCTGCAAGACAGCCCAACGATGACGATTCCTCAATGAGTGAAAAGAAAAAGCCCCCTGCTTTCGCAGAGGGCCTTATCTGAATTAAGTATACTGTCCCCGGAACTGTCGGGCTTCTGCAACGACATCGCCAAGTTGGATATACGTCTCAATGCCTGCCCCGGTGTTCTTCAAGATATCACTGGAGGGCTCCCACTTGCCTTTTTCTCCACATAAAACGACGGTACTGCCACCAAAGAGAAAGTAACCTTTTTCATCACCCTTTTTAAAAGGTTGGGATTCATCAAAGGATTGCACGATTTTACCCACACAGGTGGCTCCAACTTCAATATAGGCGAGCTTGCCAAAATTCTCAGTGTTCAGGATCGAGACACGTCTTTCATTTTTGATAAAAATATCCTGCCTGTATTTTAAGGCCAATGGATTCACTGAGTGTAAATCGCCGGGGACAGTAAACGCCTTAAGGGTTTTGCCATCATCAGGGTAGTGGTAACGATGATAATCCACAGGGCATAACCTTGCGATCATCAGCGGCCCTCCGATAAAGTCTTCGGCTAATTCTCGATCACCGATCAGGTCAACAGCGCGCAACATCGATCCCTTAACCGGGATATTGAGATCATCGGTCATGCTTTCATGGCCAAAGTATCGTGCTTCAGCAAATGCACCCATTTCATAATCATTCGGGGCAAACGTTCTTTGTCCTTCCTGAAACTCCCGAATAAAGAATTCATTAAATGATTGATAGGATGTTTCAATCGGGTTCTCTTTGAACGATCCCTTTTTATATTGCTCAATTTGAATGTTAAATTTTTTGAGAAAGGGTGGGACCTTTTTTGCCGACTTCAAACTATCCTGTGATTTTCCGTATAACTGACTGAACATCTTACTTGCAATAACAGGGCCCAGCATCCGTCCGATGGGGTTGCCATAGGCAAACTTAACCATGCCATCGCCATAGACCTTTTCTATTTCGATTTTGTTTTCGTAACGGTTAAACACTTGAATTTCAAAGCCGTGACTCATTGCAGGAAACCCTTTGTCCTTTTTCTACTTCGGCGATGATATCATGTGAATCAACGTGAGCTAAGTTTATGTATCTGACCCCATTGTTTTGCTTATGTGCCGCAGAAGGTCTCCAGCACCTCTTCATGCGTCTCCGGCGACAGCTCGTAGTGTTCGCATCCGGCTTGTTCTTCAAAGGGATGTGCCAACAGCTCGACCAGTGCGTGGAACGGGGCGAAGTTACCATCATGGGCCGCAACAATGGCCTGCTCCACCCGATGGTTTCTCGGGATATAGACCGGGTTGCTGTGCCGCATCCCCCGAATGACTTTGTCTGTTGCGCTACGCAGCTGTTGCCAGCCTTCCAGCCAGCCTTGGGCCTGTTCGCGATGCTTGAACAGCCTCACAACAGAAATCGAATCCCCCTCTCCGCCAGCGAGCGCAGTCAGGCGCCGGAAAAAGAGCGTGAAGTCGACCTCGCCATCGGCCATGGTCGAAAGTGTATCCTTGATAAAGGCCCCATTGTCGCCATCTCCGTCCCCGGCCCTGTTCCCGGCAAGGCCCAGCTTGGCCGAAAAGATGCGCATATAGTGCGCATCAAAGGCATCGCTGAACTCACCTAGCACGGCCTCGGCCGCAGCAATCGCCTTCTGCTGCTCTGCATGCATCAATGGCAGCAGCGCCTCGGCCAGGCGGGCCAGATTCCATTGGGCCATGTTCGCCTGCCTGTTCCAGGCATAGCGCCCCATCGCATCAATCGAGCTGAATACCTTCTCCGGATGAAAGCGGTCCATAAAGGCACAGGGGCCGAAATCGATCGTCTCGCCGGCCACCTGCATATTATCGGTGTTCATCACTCCGTGGATGAACCCCACCCCCATCCATTGTGCAATCAGCCCGGCCTGTCGCATCGCGATGGCTTCAAACAGCGCAAGATACTTATTCTCTGCCTCAAGCAGCTCCGGGTAATGGCGATCAATCACATAATCAGCCAACGCGGTGATCCCTTCCTGATCGTCCCGAATGGCGAAATACTGGAAGGTGCCGACCCGTACATGGCTTTGTGCCACACGCGCCAGCACCGCCCCCGGCAATGCCGTCTCTCGCTGTACGGATTCGCCGGTCAGTGTGGCGGCCAGCGTGCGCGTGCCGGGAATCCCGAGTGCCGCAAAAGCCTCGCTGACAATATATTCGCGCAACACGGGGCCAAGCGCAGCCTTGCCGTCGCCACGCCTTGAATACGGGGTGCGGCCCGAACCCTTGAGGTGCAGGTCGAAGCGCACGCCATCCTTATCGAGCATTTCCCCGATCAGATGCGCCCGCCCATCACCCAACTGCGGAGAAAGGCCACCGAACTGATGCCCGGCATAGGCCATGGCAATGGGCTCGGCACTCTCAGGCAGGCATTGCCCTGAAAGCATGGCAACCCCATCCGCTGATGTAAGCCAGTCCATATCCAGCCCAAGTTGCGCAGCGAGAGCCTCATTCACCCGGATAAGCTGTGGTGCCGGTACCTGCTCCGGATGGATGCGTGCATAGAAGCGCTCCGGCAGTCCGGCATAGGTATGTTCGAATCGAATCGGTGCCATGCGGGGATGATACACAGAACCCTGCCAAAGAAAGCCGGTGTGGGCTTATGGGTTAAGCATGGCCACCATGAAATTGCGCATATATGGTTCGCCGGAATAGCGATGCGACATGCCAGACTCAAGGAGAGCTTGTGAGCGAAGAATCCCTGCTGGAGTTCCCCTGCGAGTTTCCGCTTAAAGTGATGGGGGCGAACACCGCCGAATTTGAAGCGGCGATTGTGATGATCAGCCGTCAGCACATCCCCGATCTCGGGGAGGCCGCCATCCAATCAAGGCCGAGCAAGGCAGGCAATTATGTCTCGATCACCATCACCTTCACAGCCACCAGCAGGCCCCAGATCGACAATCTCTACCGCGCCCTGAATGCACACCCGGACGTCAAATTCGTTTTGTAACCGCCTGTCTTTTCTGATTCAACGATTCCTCAATGCACGAAAAAAACCCTGCGAAAACAGAAGGCTCGAATATAAAAGGGCTAACCCATTTATTTACTTTTTATTGGGGTGATTCAGCACCCCCTGATAACTTCTTAAGTAAATCACCAGCTTTTAACTTTTTCACATCTTCTTTTATCCATTCGTAAACACGCATCCTGATAGGCGCTTCTTTGTGGGCATAAGACGAGGTTCTATACAAGCCAGATGAAGCCATCCGAAATCCAGCAGCATTATGAGGCGACAACAAACTAAGTAATCCAGTACGATGAAATGCGTTCAATTCAATAGACTCATTGCCTGCGGTAAGAATGAATTGCCTACTTTCCCAAGAAACCGTTGCTTCTTCAGGCTGAATAAATACTCGAACACTTGCTGCTTCTTTACTTTGATTTATCAGGCTATACGTTATTTCCCATCCATGCTCATCAAGCTTTTGAGGGCAATATAAAACAATCGCACTCGTATGCATCAATCTCTTGCTGTCTAATAATCCACTGAAATTAACTGCTACAAGTTGTCTGTAAGCAATCAGGCTCTCTTGAAACAGAACCTCAAGAAGTGATTTGACCTGAGTCGCACTTAGTGGGCACTCAGTGTTGTAGTGTTGTCGTAGAAGGTCTATGGCTTCAGGTAGAGGTGTATTTTCAACATGAGAACAATGCGTTTTCAGGTACTCGACATATGTCATAAGCACCTCAAGGTGCTCTTCTCCATGATAAAAAGTTATGGGGAATCGCATGCCTTGGCTTGCTTCATTGTCTGCTTTGCAGGACAAATCATGAAACATTTGCTGATCAATTGTAAAGTGATGTGAAATGATTCCGTTTGAACCCTTGGAACTTGATACATATTCACTATTGGTTTCAATCTGCTCCTGCATCCATTGATTGTGATAGAAGCGTTTGCCAAAAAAAGCCTGCAGGCGTTGATCAAGCCACTGTAAATCCAATGGGGACTTCAGAGTGACCTGATGATTAGTTTCATTTAGCTCCAATTCAGACTGATGCTTTGAAGCAATCGCAAAAATACTTTCTTTAATGATTACATCACTAGCTGTTTCATCCAGCCAGCCATTTTCAGTTGCTTTTACTATCCGCTCCAGTGCAAATTCTGTCGCTGCAATATCCAGATCAGCATTGCCAAAGTTAACGCCTCCTCCTCTCCAGTTAGATACTCCAAGACGTCGCATCTCCAACCCATGCTCTTCCCTTCCAGAAACATGTGATAGATCAATTATCTTATCAGCACTGCGCTCAAGCGGGAAAAGGCCATACGACAACCAACCATCATGCCACTGATATGCAAGGCCAACTTCACCGGCTGTAAATGGCTCCAAATTGGATTTTAGACCAGGGACGAGCTCATCAAGGATTCTTTGATAGGTTGAGAGAAACAGTGCCGCTTGGCCTCCAACATGTTCACTCAATATTTGACGGTGGCTGGACGGTGCAAATTGTAAATGCCATATCAATGCGCTTTGCAGGATACGATTTTTCAAAAGTTTTGCTGCTTCATCTCTGAATCGCTCATTATCCATTTTGTCGAGTTCGAGCAAGTAACGGGCAATCACAAAGTCCCTGACTCGCCCATAATAAAATGAAAAAGACGCTCGGCCGTGTTCATCTTCATGGCGAACAATTATCCCCTGAGCAAGCAATTCTTGATTCAATGGCAATGAAGTCGTCTTGCGCACCTGAGTTTCAGGCACATTCTCTTCTTCTGGCATAGTCATCATCTTTGTAGAGGGTTCACATAACTTGTCATACAAGGACTGTGCAAAAGCAATTAAAGCTGATTTAGTCCGAGAAGGATCAGTCACTTTCTCAAATTTTTTCTTCAGCCAAGCATCTATCAGCTTCTCTTCAGACATGTCATGTGGCAAGGACCCTTGCCCGGTATACACCTCGCTAATAACTCGCATCATAAAAGGAGATCGGCACAAATCGCGCAAAACACCTTCAGGCACTCCGCCTAGTTGGAAAAATTTCACATATTTTGGAATAACTTCATCCAACTCTCTGTCGGAAAGCGGATAAAGCATGAAAGGCTTCGGCTCACTAGCTGCTTGCCCCTCATCTCCATCTATTTGCTGCCATGATGTATCCAGTGACAGTTTCAATGCCGATTCGTCTCCACGGAATGTTTCAAACCGCTGCCACTCTGTAGACTTTACTGAAACAACCAGCTTAATCCTTCCACCGAATTGACCTAATCGAGTTGCGAAGTCACTGACTGATTTTTCGAAGATAGGAACGTCAGCCTCATCAAGCGCATCTATAAGTATAATAACATTGCATTTCGCAGCTTTGGCAAGCTCATCCAAGCGCCGCATCAGCTCTTGGTCGCGCAACTGGTCGCTAAAGTTCCAGTTAAACTCATCCGTTAGCGTTTCAAGCAACCCTTTACACAGGCTATTTGCACAAAAGAACAATGTAATATGCTGCTCTCCAAGCGAATCAGCGAGTGCACACATCTCATTTGTTTTACCAACACCGGATTCACCAACAAGTGCAAACGATAACCCCGGTTCTTGTGTGAAAAGATCAATAGCATTTCTTACCTTTTGCCGAGGGACATAGATGACAGGTATATACTTCTTCGAACGGTGACGCTCGTCGCCGAGCAATGGCAGTAACCTTTGAGTTTGCTGAGCCTTAGAGAAGGCTTGTACATTCTCAATTGAATAGCCTATAAAATATTTCAGGGCTTCAAATCGGATTCGCAAATCATCTGCTGAAGTAAGCGCTCTTCCATTCGCCCAGAAATCAGACTGCTCACCAATCTTGTCGCTCGATAATTCTTTCGTTGTAATGGAGTCATAAATTCTTGATTCCTTACCATTTGAAACCACTACAAAAGGGGCAATTTGATCTAGCAATCGAGCATAGCTAATTGCTTGTTTAGTATCTTCATCTGTGAGTTTCTGGTTGCTGGCTTTCAATTCAACGACAAAAAGGTTTTCCCCCTCCATGTTCTTTACCAACACATCAAGTCGCCCACCAAGTTTCTCTCTTGGTATTTTGCTTCCTATCTCTACAGTGGTTCGCCCAAGCTTCAACTTAAAGCTTTTTTCTAGTTGAATCTGATTCTGACTGATACCTAAAGATTGAAGATAGGGTAATAGAATCCGTGCTTTGAAATCTTCTTCGGTTGGCATGGGATTCATTGCGCCGGAAGTGATGGGGGCCGGGCTTGTTTCGTGCATATTCCCTCCCCTTTAGATAATTCCAACTGCTCCAAATAACAATCACCGCCACGGTAGGCGCTGGTGATTTTGGCAGCATAGGCTTGCAGGGGCTTGGAGACAACACGGTCGCGCTTGTCTATGCCTCGGCATGCTTGCTAGGCTATGGTGAAGCAAGGGAATAAGTCGTTACGCCCAAGGAAATATCCGTGAAAACCAAAAAAGAATCCTCCCGGAAGGACGCTCAAAGTTTTGAGACCGTGATCATCGGCTCAGGCTTTTCAGGGCTGCTGGCGGCTGTGCGTTTGCAGAAAAAGGGCTTCAATGATTTCATCATGCTGGAGCGCAGCCCTGAGCTGGGTGGTACCTGGCAGATCAACTCCTACCCCGGAGCCGAGGTGGATATTCCAACCAGCCTCTATTCCGTTTCCTTTATCCCCTTCCCGTTCAAAAAAACCTTTGCCCCGCAAAGCGAATTACTCGCCTACACCAACCATATCATCGATACCTTCGGCTTAAGAAAAAAGGCCAAAACAAACCAAACGGTCAGCAGCCTCACCTTTGATGAGAGCGAGGCCCTTTGGCATATCGAGACCGCGTCTGGTGAAAGATATACCGCCCGCTTTGTGATCGACACCAGTGGTGTGCTGGCCAACCCGCATATCCCCAACATCAAGGGAGCGGAAAGCTTTAAGGGGCCAATCTTCCACGCCGGCCACTGGGATCATTCGGTCTCCTATGCAGGCAAACGCGTCGGGGTGATCGGTTCGGGATGCTCAGGGGCGCAGATCGTTCCTGCCATGGCCGGCAAGGTTTCCAAATTGACCCTGTTCATGGGCAAGGCGCAGTGGATCCTCCCCCGCTCAGATAGGGAATACAGTGCTATTGAGAGATACGTTCGAACCTTGCCCGGCATCCGGCATATCATTCGTTTCTTCGTCTTCATATTCTACGACATCAGGTTTGTTGCCTTCCGCCGCTATCCGGTGATCTCGGGAATCGCCCCGCTCATTAAAAGCTATTACCGCAAGCGGATGCAAAAGCATCTCGATAAATACATCCGGGACGAAAAACTACGCGAACATATGATGCCCGATTACGAATTGGGCTGCCGCCGCGTCATCCCGACCAACACCTATCTCCCGGCACTGGCCCGTGACAATGTCGATGTGGATATCAGCGGCATCGAGTGCATCACGCCGCAAGGGATTCAAACCAAAGACGGCAAAGACATCCCGCTGGATATCATCGTCTATGCCACGGGCTACTACGCCTATACGAATATGAAAAAGGCGCTGACCTTTCAGGTCTATGGCCTGAGTGATGGGATGGGCCGCCGCAATCTCAACAGCGAATGGGAAAAAGACATCGCCTCGTATAAGGGCATCACTGTTTCCGGCTACCCCAACTATTTCAAGGTGAACGGCCCGAACACCGGCTCCGGCCACAGCTCGCAGATGTCTTATATGCAGGTGGCGACCGATTATATCGTGCAGGCCATCAGTGCTGTGAAAAGCGATACCAGCATCAAGGCCATCCATCCGAAGAAAGAGCTTCAGGATGCCTATGTCGCCAAGATGCGAGCAAAGATGCAAAAGACGGTCTGGCAAAATGCCACTGTCACCGCCTTCTACAGAAAGAACATGTCTGAGGAAGTCACCAGCCTGTCACCGGAACCGGTGACCGGCTTCATCTTTTCACGCAAATGGTTCTGCTTGGGTGATTACAACCTGATAAAGTGAACTACTGAGGGTAAATCAGGCGACCCTTTTCTCCAGTCCGTGGATACGCGCTTCGCGGCCTTCCACCTTCTCCCTCAAACGAATCGAGTTTGGAGGCTAGCGAATCATGCATGGTCTTGATTGTGGCCATGACTTCACGATGGTTCTCCAAGGCTTGAACCAGAAAGCGATCCATCTTCCGATCAATCGTCGCATGACCCTCCAGCAGCAGGTCGAACTTACCATTCATGTCTTCAAGGATGACTTCCAGACGATGTTCTTGCTCATTTGTCATGTTTTCACCCCCCTCGCTATTGAGCCTGCAATCTGCTTTTTCCGCCAGCTCCATGACAAGCAGGGTGTCATGCACTTGGCGTTCATGGTTGCTTGCCTAAGCCAGCAACTCATGAATCGCATCGAGGATTTCCTGACGTTCGAAGGGCTTGGAAAGCACCTTGTCGGCACCGATTTTGCTCGCGTACTCCAGGTATTCGAAACCACGGCGTCTGTTGCCGCCGCCGGTGATTGCAATCACCTTCACATCGGGGAATTCCTTTTTCAGATCCAGAATGGTCGAGATGCCCTCTTTATCCGGCATGAAGATATCGGTAATAACAAGGTCCGCTGGCTGCCACTTGAAGGCCTCTATGCCTTGCGCGCCATCGGCGGCTTCCGTTACCTCATGGCCGGCCTGTTCCAGCATCTGCCGCAGCATTTGCCTGAAGAGTTGCTCGTCATCAATAATCAGAATGCGCGCCATTCAATCATCCCCCCCATCTGATCGGAAAAAATGGAACCTTGTTTCATGCGGGTCGACCGCCTAAGCCAGCAATTCCTGAATCGCGTCGAGGATTTCCTGGCGTTCGAAGGGTTTACTGAGGGTCTTATCCGCCCCGACAGTCTCCGCGAACTTCAGATATTCATAACCACAGCGCTTGTTCCCCCCACCGGTGACAGCAATCACCTTTGCATCGGGGAATTCCTGTTTCAGATCCTGAATGGTTGAGATGCCTTCTTTATCGGGCATGAAGATATCGGTAATGACCAGATCCGTCGGGGCCTTGCGGTATGCTTCTATCCCCTCGGCACCATCGGCGGCTTCCGTCACCTTATGGCCGGCCAGCTCCAGCATCTGCCGCAGCATTTTCCGGAACAGCTCTTCGTCATCAACAATCAGTATCCGCGCCATCCAAACCTCCAGTCCTGATCAGCAAAAGCGGCAAACCATCTCACGACTTCGCCCCCCTGCTCTTCGGCAAATACACATGAAAGCTACTGCCCTTTCCCGGCTCGCTTTCCACAAAAACAAAGCCACCATGGCCCTTAACAATGCCGTGCACCACGGCCAGGCCCAACCCTGTCCTCTTGCCCACACCCTTGGTGGTGAAAAAGGGCTCGAACAGGTGTTGCATGATTTCACTATCCATACCGCAGCCATTATCTGCAATGCTCAGCTGCAAAAAACTACCCGGCTGGACATGTTGAACAGTAGCCATCCTGTCATCCACCCTGCTCTCCTTCAAGCTTACCTGCAGTAAGCCTTCACCATCATCCATGGCGCCGGCGGCATTCATGCAAAGATTCATGATGACCTGCCCGATTTGCGTGGCATTGGCCTGAATCTCACCCGTATTCACCTGTATATCCTGTTGCACGGTAAGCTTTTCCGGCAGGGAATGTCGCAGCAGCCTGATGGTTTCCTTGAGCAGCAAGGCCAGTTGCACCGGCTCCTGTTTGCTCGTGCCCAGCCTGCTGAAATCCATCAATTGCTTCACCAGGGACTTGGCACGCTTGCCAGCCTGTAAAATTGCATCGACATTCTGTCGGCTGACACCACCCTCCGGCAGGCCATCCCTGAGCATTTCGCTATAGCCCAGAATCACACCGAGCAGGGTGTTGAAGTCATGCGCAATACCGCCGGCAAGCTGACCCACCACTTCCATCTTCTGGGCCTGTCGAACCTGATCCTCGAGAAGTTTGATCGGGCTGATATCCGCCCCGTAGACGAACACATATTTGCGCAAGGGTTCGGAGCGCAGGACAAAGAAATAGTGCGCTGCACCAAGCTTTGTTTCCACCTGCATGATCTTCTCATCAGGACCGAACATCTCGGCGAACTCTTCACCTGCCAGTCCCGGAATGGCCTTGAAGATGGACATACCCTCAACCTTATCCATGCCATACAAGTCATTGCTTGCCGTATTGGCCAGGCAAACTGTTCCGTCCCGGTCCACCCGCATCACCGGACCGGGAGCCATCTCCGGAAGCAGCGCCATCTCCTTCAATGCCTGTTCAGCTTTTTTATGCCTTGAGACGACAAGCACGATGATAAAGACGGCCAGCGCAAGCAGCAGATAGGCCGCGATAGTCAGAATTTGCCCGCTGGTCCTGTGGTAGAAGGCCCCGGATGAAATAACGGACTGCGGCACAAACGATACAACCTTCCAATGATAACCGGCAGCACTCTGCTTCTTCCCGTCGGATACGCCCTGCACCACAGAACCCATGAATGCATGCTCATCAATCAGCAGGGGGCGGGCCGTGGCATAGGCAAACAGGCCCTGCTCTGTCCGCAGTGTGCCCACGTCAGCCTTCGATATCGTGCGCCATGCTTCGGGATAGGCATGCCCGAAGGTGCGCTCCGGCCTGTCCAGCATGAAGCCCCACTCATCCTCGCGATTCGGACTGCTTAGCCAGAAGCCCTCACGATTGAGCAGCATGCCGCCAACCGATTCACTTCCCTGCATCGCCAGCCGGAAGTGCTGCAACATTTCATCGGCGATATAATTAAGCACCACCACGCCCTGCCTGCGCCCGGCACTGTCGAACACGGGTGTGGCGAAGCGAATCACCGGCCTGTAGGGGATTTCCACCAGCCCATGCTCGATATTCAAATCCAGCGGGGAGACATAAATTTCATTGCGGGCAAGCTGCATCGTGTCGCTAAAGTATTCGTGCTGAGATTTGTTCTGCAACTCGTCGTGCGGTACGGCGACAGGCATACCGTCTATGTAATCAACGCGGATCACTTCCTGACCGGATGCATCCAGATAGCGAATCTGACTGTAATGCTGTCTTCCCCGCGAAAGCAGCAGGAAAAACTCTTCCATCCCCTGCCGGTGCAAGGCATCGCCGCTATCCACATACTGACGCAGCTCATCCATCTCCACGATAATGCGGATATCGCCCTCGGCCGACTCGAAGTCTTTTTCAGTCCGCTCGCGGGCCACCCCGACATGGCGGGCTTCGCTTGACGCCAATTGTGCCACACGTGTGTGTTCGTCGAATCTGGCGAGCAGGACCAGAACAATGCTCAGCCCGAGCGCCAGGGGAAGGTAAAGCAGCGTAAACCGCCTGAGCAGGGTAAGCATATTTATTGCCTGCCTGCAGCTGTGCCTGCATCACGACAGGCATGCCGGCGATGCCGCACATAAGGCTTGGCGGGGGTAGATTCTGTGGCGCGCATTCCCCTCCCCCCTGTCCCCTGAGCTTTTATTTCAACTGCCCGAGATCACGCACACCGCCGCGATCTGCCGAGGTGGTGAGCGCTGCATAGGCTAGCAGGGCCTTGGAGACAACACGGTCGCGCTTAACCGGTTTCCAGGCGGCATCGCCCCTGGCCTGCATGGCGGTGCGTCTGGAAGCCATTTCCTCGTCACTGATGGCCAGATGGATGGTGCGCTTCGGGATATCGATTTCAATCCTGTCACCATTCTCGATCAGACCGATGGCACCGCCTTCGGCTGCTTCCGGCGAGGCATGGCCGATGGACAGGCCCGAAGTGCCGCCGGAGAAACGGCCGTCGGTAAGCAGGGCGCAGACCTTGCCCATGCCCTTGGATTTGAGATAGGAGGTCGGATAGAGCATTTCCTGCATGCCGGGGCCACCCTTCGGGCCTTCGTAGCGGATAATCACCACATCACCGGGCTTCACGCGATCATTGAGGATGCCGCTCACGGCATCATCCTGTGATTCAAACACATTGGCAGTGCCGCTGAACTTCCAGATGGACTCGTCCACACCGGCGGTTTTCACGATGCAGCCTCTTTCCGCAATATTGCCATAGAGCACGGCCAGACCGCCCTCTTTCGAATAGGCATGCTCGTTATCACGAATACAACCGGCCACACGGTCGGTATCCAGCGACTTCCAGCGCTCGGCCTGCGAGAAGGCCACCTGTGTCGGCACACCGCCGGGAGCGGCGCGGAACATCTCGCGCGCTGCCTTGTTGGACTCATTCATCACATCGTTGGCATCAATGCCTTCGCCCAGGGTAGCGGCATGCACGGTGGGGATATTGCGATGAATCAGGCCGGCACGATCCAGCTCGGCGAGAATGCCGATCACCCCGCCGGCACGGTGTACATCTTCCATGTGATAGTGCTGCACGGCAGGCGCAACCTTGCACAGATTCGGCACACGGCGGCTCATGCGATCGATATCGGCCATGGTGAAATCCACCTCGGCTTCCTGGGCACAGGCGAGCAGATGCAGCACGGTATTGGTGGAGCCACCCATGGCGATATCCAGCGCGATGGCGTTTTCAAAGGCCTCAAACGTGGCAATCGAGCGCGGCAGGGCCGACTCGTCGTCGTTTTCGTAATAACGCTTGCACAATTCGACTGCGGTACGCCCTGCTTCGAGGAACAATTCTTTTCTGTCGGCATGCGTGGCAAGCAGCGAACCATTACCCGGCAAAGCCAGACCCAGTGCCTCGGCCAGACAGTTCATCGAATTGGCGGTAAACATACCCGAGCACGAGCCGCAGGTCGGGCAGGCCGAGCGCTCCACGGCGGCCACATCCTCATCGGACTCATCGGGGCTTGCCGCCATGACCATGGCATCAACCAGATCGAGATGCAGCTCGCGATTGTTGATGGTCACCTTACCGGCCTCCATCGGGCCGCCGGAAACGAACACCGCCGGGATATTCAGACGCAGGGCTGCCATGAGCATGCCGGGGGTGATCTTGTCGCAGTTGGAGATGCACACCATGGCATCGGCGCAATGCGCATTGACCATATATTCCACCGAATCGGCAATGATCTCGCGGCTGGGCAGGGAGTAGAGCATGCCGCCATGCCCCATAGCAATGCCGTCATCCACGGCGATGGTATTGAATTCCTTGGCCACGCCGCCCGCCGCCTCGATCTCGCGCGCCACCATCTGGCCGAGATCCTTCAGGTGCACATGACCGGGTACAAATTGGGTAAAGGAATTGACCACGGCAATGATGGGCTTGTCGAAATCACCATCCTTCATGCCTGTGGCACGCCACAGCGAGCGGGCGCCGGCCATATTGCGGCCGTGGGTGGTGGTGCGGGAACGGTAAACGGGCATGATCATCCTCCGGAATATCAATAGGCGCAGCTTACTATGTCATTGCAGAGCATGCGACACGGAAACCATACGCTCTGTATCGTTGACATCCAGCAGGCGCCCTTCGACACTTACGTTTATGAGCAGCAACGCATTAATGCAGGAACTATACGACACCCCCGAAGAGGAATTGCTGGCAGAAATCAGGCAACTGCGCGCCAAACTCGGCGACAAGGTGCTGATTCTCGGCCACCACTACCAGCGCGAAGAGGTGATCGGCTTTGCCGATGTCACCGGCGATTCGCTGAAACTTGCGCAATACGCAGCGACCACCAAGGCGCCCTATATCATCTTCTGCGGCGTGCATTTCATGGCCGAAACCGCCGATCTACTCACATCCGATACGCAGAGCGTGATCCTTCCCGATCTCGCCGCCGGTTGTTCGATGGCCGATATGGCCGACGATGTGCAGGTGCGCCGCTGCTGGCAGGAGCTATCCACCGTCATCAAGCCGGATGAACGCGTGACACCTGTGACCTACATCAATTCGACCGCTGCACTCAAATCCTTCTGCGGCGAGCATGGCGGCATCGTCTGCACCTCCTCGAACTGCCATCGGGTAATGAGCTGGGCATGGGACAGGCGCGAAAAAATACTGTTCTTCCCCGACCAGCATCTGGGTGAGAATACAGCATTGAAAATGGGCATCCCCGAAGCCGACATGATTATCTGGGATCCGGCCAAACCGCTCGGCGGCAACACGCCGGAGGCAATCGACAAGGCCAGCCTGATCCTGTGGAAGGGCTTCTGCTCGGTGCATCAGCTGTTCAAGGCAGAGCATGCTGCTGCCATGCGCGAAAAACATCCCGGCATCGAAATCCTCGCCCATCCGGAATGCTCGCGTGCTGTGTGCGAAACATCCGATTACGTAGGCTCCACCGAGGCCATCATCCAGTACGTGGCCAAAGCCCCGGCCGGACAGTCCTTTGCCGTGGCCACCGAACTGAATCTGGTCAACCGCCTGCGCTTGCATAATCCGGACAAGCCGGTGTATTTCCTGTCCCCGACCATCTGCATGTGCTCGACGATGTTCCGCACCGATCCGCAACACCTGCTGGCATCACTGCGCGAGGTGGAAGCCGATCATGCCGCACATCCAATCCGCGTCCCGGAAGCCGACCGGCGCTGGGCCATCCTGTCGCTCGAACGCATGCTGGATCTGGGATCTGTTAACAAGCATCCAGATTGAAGCTCTGCAGTTATCAGACCCGAATATGATTTACCCCGGAGAAACCCAATGATACCCCACCTCTTATCCCGAACGCTTGTATCCCGTCTGTCGCTGCCTGCCTGCCTGCTGGCAGCCCTGCTGCTTTTCCCGCTGCCTGCATCGGCAGCAGAATCCGCACCCTCGCTTTTCTCACTGGAGCAGCAGATCGATGACTTCGTCAACGGCCCTGAATATCGTTTTGCCCCGGATAGCGTTGCCCGCGCGCGCGCCCTGCTTGCTGCCGCAACGATGGCCGAACACCGGCAGGATGCGGCCAGCCGGGATCAGGGCGCACTCGAAACCGTTGAAGCCCTGAGCAATGCCCACAGAGTCGTCGCCGACTTCAAGGCGAAATATGCCGAAACCCTGAAACTGGAGCGGGCGGCGACGGAAGCCGCCGGCAACATCCCGGACAGCGGACTGAGGCTGGCACAAGAGTCCATGAGCGATCTGATTCGTGCCTTCGAGCAGGGGCGGCTTAACGAAAGTGCCGGGCTGGCAGAAAGCACCAACAATCAGTTTCTCGCCGTGGTAAAAGACAAGCTCCCCTCCATTCTGCAAAAGACCGATGCCGCCCTGCTGGCTGCCTCGCGCAGCAATGCCAAGCGCTATGCCCCTGTGAGCTATGCCGAGGCGGAGAAGTGGCTGGCCGATGCCCTGGCCTATAACGACGGCCTCAACCAGAAGTACCCCGAACACCCGCGCCTCGGCCTGAGTCTGGCGGCCAGAGCCGGTGAGCTGGCCGAGCAGATCATGCTGTGGCGCAAAAAACCGGACAGCTACGAGGAACTGGTACTCAAGGGCCGTGATGAACGTCTGGCCATGGCGCGCGCACTTGGCATGCCGCTGGATACCAGCAATCCGATGGCCGATGTGGATGCAGCACGTATCGTCGAGGCGATTGGGCAACAGCGGGCAGCCGTGCAGAAGCAGCAGCAGAAGTATCAGCAGCAACTGACGGCACTTGAGGCAGGGTACCAGCAGCGGCTTGCGGAAAAGACCGATGAACTGCGCAACGAATTGGGCCAGCAACAGGGCGCACAGATGAGCGAGCTGAAAGAGGCCTTCCGCGCCAAGCTGGAACGTGAAACCTTCGAAACGCGCAGGCAGCAGAAGCTGAGTGAGTTGTTCAAGAAAGACGAAACAGAAATTTCCGCCAATGTGGATGGCTCGCTGCTGCTTCGCATAAGCGCCCTGCAGTTCGGCTCGGGCGCCACCGGCATCGACAAGAAGTATTACGATCTGCTGAGCCGGGTACGCAACGGCCTTGATCTGTATCCCGACCGGAAGATTGTTATCGAAGGACATACGGACAATCGCGGCGAACCCGACGTCAATCAGCGCCTGTCGCTTAAGCGTGCTGAAACCGTGCGTGATTTCCTGATTGCCGCCGGCATGGATGGCAGCCGTCTGAAGGCGCTCGGCTACGGCGAGGTGCGCCCGATCGCCAGCAACGACTACGATCGCGGCCTGGCCATGAACCGGCGCATCGACATCATCATTCAGGCAGGCAAGTGACAGAGTCCGACAACCTGACCGGCATACCGCAGGAGATGCAGGCGCATGTGCATGGCCTGCTCGAGACCCTGCAACATGATTCCCCGCACAAACGTGCCCTGTTGCTGGAAACCATCCGGCTGATTGCTTCCTGCGATCATGCCGGGGACATGAAAATGGTGAGCAACACCGTGCATGAAATCCGCAAGGGACTGGAAGTTTTCAAGCCTTATCAGGCAGTCCGCAAGGTTAGCATCTTCGGCTCGGCGCGAACGCCTCCGGAAGATCATCGCTATCAACAGGTAAAAAGATGCGCCTCCATCCTGCGTGATAACGGCATGATGGTGATTACCGGCGGTGGCGGCGGCATCATGCATGCGGCCAATGAAGGCGCCGGCGAAGAGCATTCCTTCGGCATCAATATCAACCTGCCGCTGGAACAGTTTCCCAACCCGATTGTCGACGGCTCGCCGCGACACTTCTACTGCAAATACTTTTTCACCCGCAAGCTGTTTTTCCTCAAGGAAAGTGATGCGGTTATTCTCGCCCCCGGCGGTTTCGGCACGCTCGATGAAGGCTTTGAGACACTCACCCTGCTACAGACCGGACGCACGCCGCCGGTTCCCGTGATCCTGCTGGAGGCACCGGGCGACGACTACTGGGGCCCGTTCGTCAATTCATGGATGCGCCGGCTGGTGGAAGATCATCTGATAGGGCCGAACGATCACCATTTCCTCTACCATACCGACGATGCCGAATCCGCGGTGCGGCATATCACCAGCTTTTACAGCAACTATCACAGCTTTCGTTATGTCGGCGAATGGGTGCTGCTGCGCATCAACTGCCCGCTTTCCGATGAGGAACTGCAAAGACTGAATGCAGAATTCTCCGATGTGCTGAATCAGGGTGCCATCGAACAGGTTTTTCACTGGCCGAAGAGTGATGATCCCGGTCTCGATCACCTGCCGCGCCTGCGCATGTTACTCAACCGCAGTCGCATGAATGTATTGCCGGAGATTATCCGGCGCATGAACGGCCTGGCCAATGGCGGCGACGAAGGCCCTCCCTGCAGTTAGGGAACAGGGCTTGAGGGCCACTTAGTCAGGTAGAAGTTCGGGTGTCATCATCCATTTTATATGCCACGCCCGCGCCTCATCGCGCTCCAGACAAACCACACAGGCATTGCGGAAACGAATCAGGGGCAACGCTTCGTCGTTGCACAAAAGAAGACCGGCCAGTCGCTGCAGATGCGGCAGATGCCCGACCAGCATTACATCCTCACTACGTGCTTCCAGCCGAAGCGCCCACAGGGCGGGGTCATCGGCAGGCTTGAGTCCGGAAGCGGCAGCAACAAAAAAGGCATTGTGGCAACCGGCCAGAATCGCGGCGGTTTGCGCGGTGCGCTCCTTGCCGCTGTGCAGCACCTCGGGTACGACCAGCCGGGAATGCTTATACAGAAAATCACCCATGCGACGGACATTCTCCTCCCCCTTCGCACTCAAGGGACGTGCTGGGTTCTCCTCACTGGACAGAGCTTCCCCGTGTTGTACCAGATAGACATGCATATCCCACTCCTTGGCACAGATGATTCATCAACACTGACGAGCAACCCGGCTTCAAGCTATGGCGAAAAACCGCCGGACATCGCTCATTTCTTCCGTCTTCGGCGCACGCGGCAGATTTCTCGCCACCACGCGACCGTAGGATCGAGTGTACAGGCGCGAATCGAGAATGGCGATCACACCACGATCCTCCTGGGTGCGAATCAGCCTGCCCGCCCCCTGACGCAGGGCGGCCACCGCTTCCGGCAACTGGATATCGTAGAAGGCATTGCCGCCCTTCTTTTCGCAGGCCTCGCAGCGCGCCGCCAGCAGCCGGTCGTCGGGCGGCGCAAAGGGGATTTTATCGATAATCACCAGACTCAGTGATTCACCGGGCACATCCACGCCCTCCCAGAAGCTGCGCGTACCGCACAGGACGGAATGCTTATCGTCCCGGAACTGCTGCAGAATCGCATCCTTGCTGCCGCTCTCATTCTGCACCAGCACCGGCCAGTCCACGGCTTCGGCCAGGCGTGGCGCAAGGCGGCGCAACATCTGATGCGAGGTGAACAACACAAAGGCACGACCGCTGGAGGCATCAAGCAGGGCCCGCATCTCGTCGAATAACGCATCCTCATACTCAGCCGTGCCCGGTGCAGGAATATGGCGCGGCGCATAAATCATCGCCTGCGTGGCATAATCAAAGGGCGAAGGATGGGCCACGGCGAGCGCCTCCACCCCCTCTTCCCCATCTGCTCCGGTATTCAGGCCGAAACGCTCGGCGGCATAGGCGAAGGAACCTGAAATGCGCAGTGTCGCGGAAAGCAGGATAAAGGATGAGGCTCGCGACCACAGTTTCTCGCCCAGTACGGGGCCAGTTTCCACCGGGGCCAGAAGATGGGTGGCAACCCGCCCGCTGCCTTCCCGCCAGGCCACATAGCCTTTGGGCGCCTTGAGGATGGCCTCGATGTCCATGCTGATGGCCTCGGCCCGGTCGGAGAGGCGGGCCGTTTCAGAACTTCGCTCACGACGCGCATCGGCAAAGCCGGACAAGTCCTGCCAGGCCGTCTGTACACGCTCCAGATCGTCCCGGTCGAATGCCTCAACAACCTGAATAAACAGCATGCTCATATCACGCTTGAGATCGGCCTCGTCGCCGAATGCTTCCAGCACGCCTTGCATATCGTTATGCCATGTCGTCAATCGATTCAGGGCCACCTGACGACCGAAATGGCGGCAGGCAAGATCCGGCAAGGCATGCGCCTCGTCGAGAATGGTGACATCGAAATCGGGCAAAACCTCGCCGAAATCGCCGGATTTCAGTTGTGCATCGGCCAGCAGCAGGCTGTGGTTGCTGACCACAATATCCGCGTCCTGTGCCGCCTGCCGCGCATTGACCAGCGGGCATTCATTCCAGAAAGAACATTTGGTGCCCAGACATTGCTCGGCGGTGGCCGTAATGCGGCTGCCGATACCGGCGGCAAAGACATCGAAGGAGAGGGATGCCAGATCGCCGTCGCGACTGTCCTTGGCCCATTTATTCACCCTGAGCAGGCTGCGCTTGGCCCAGGGTTCGACCTTCGCATCCTGCAGGCTTTTCTCCAGACGCTGCGGACAAAGGTAGTTGGCCCGCCCCTTGAGCAGGGCAACGCGCCGGCGCACCCCCAGCGCCTTCTGCACCGTGGGAATATCGCGAAACATCAGCTGATCCTGCAGCGCACGGGTATGGGTAGAGATAAGGACTTTATCCGCACAGCGCAGCGCCGGCACCAGATAGGCCAGTGTTTTGCCCGTACCCGTTTCCGCCTCGGCCAGCAACAGACCGCCCTGCTGCATGGTGTCGGCGATTTCCCCGCTGAGATCCACCTGTTCCTGACGGCAGACATAGCCCGGCATGGCCGATGCGAGCGCACCGTCCGGTTGAAAATCGCGGGTAGTTCGAACTGAAAAGGAATTAGGGCCTGTTAACACTAATTCTGGCCGTAGCGATATCGTCATTTTTGATGCGCTGCAAGGCATTTCGAGCGTCATGTGCTATCTGCACATCAGCGAAAAATAACGCCGCAGAGCGCAAAAATGGCGTATCCCGCAGGGCTGCGCCCCAAATGTGGCCATTCAGCGTTGCTCGTCGTTCATTTGGATTCACCAAACTTCTCTCCTTGCGCCTTGACTGGCCACATTTGGGGCAGCAGCGCTTCGATCAGAATTAGTATTAACAGGCCCCTTGAGCATGAACTGCAAGCCTACTTCAGCATGGCGCATGCAGGCAAAGCCTCAATTAGCCACCATTCGGGATTCTCTTCACTGGCATCTCCGATGCTCTGCATTGCACACACGCGAAGGTCGTCGAATGACTGCTATCGATGTGATAAATTCCCCGCATGAGAAGCAAATATTTTTCCTCCATATCCTGTAGAGCTGGATCAAGCCTTCTCTTTGTAGTCTGCATCTGCCTTTTTCCTTTTCTATCTGAAGCAAAACCCGAAACGATTTCCCTGCAATTAAAATGGAAGCATGCATTCCAGTTTGCCGGATTTTATATGGCCCAGGAGAAAGGGTTTTATCGCGATGCAGGCCTTGATGTTGATATCAGGGAAATGCAAACAGGGACGCATGCCGTTGATGAGCTTGCCAATGGTAAGGTGGATTACGCCTTGGGAGATACCGGAGTCTTATTGGCGCGTGCAAACGGGATCCCTATAAAAATATTGGCGGCGATTTTTCAGCACTCTCCTCTTGCCTTGATTGTGCGGAAGGAAGCGACCATAACAAAGATCACGGACCTGCGTGGAAAACGCATCATGATGACGCCCGGCCTGAATGCCGACATTCTTGCCGCACTCGGGGCTGTAGGAATTTCTTCCAGCGATTTCGTGCGTCAGGAAATCAGCTACGATATTAATGACCTGGTGAATGGGAATACCGATGCGTTCAGCAGTTATATTACAGATCAACCGCATCAGCTGGATTTGCGCCACATCCCTTATCGCATTTTTCGTCCCAGAGATTATGGCATAGATTTTTATGGAGACATTCTCGTTACCTCCGAGAAGGAGATAAAAAAACATCCTCAAAGGGCCAGGGCTTTTATCGATGCATCCATGCAGGGATGGCAATATGCCCTGGCCCATATTGATGAGACCATTGACCTTATTCTGCAAAAATACAACACACAAAACCTGCATCGGGATCAGCTCAAATTTGAAGCCCTGAAAACAAAAGAGATGATTTTAGGCGATATTGTTCAGATTGGTTATATGAGTGAGCTCCGCTGGCAGCACATCGCCGACATCTACACCTCCCAGGGTCTGCTTCCGGCCGGGTTTTCGGTTTCACAGGCCCTGTATCAACCTGACGTCGAGCTTCTTGATGTGCTTAAGGAAAACAGCTTAAAAATCACATTCGCCTTCCTGATCGTTCTCCTGTTTTTCTTTGCCCTGAACACCATGTATTTACGCAGGGCCGTAAAGCAAAGGACGAGCGAGCTGGAAAACAAGGAAAAGGAGCTTCAGCACCTGAACAGGGAGCTTGAGCTACTATCCCTGCTGGATGGTCTGACCGGTATAGGAAACAGACGAATGTTTGATCAAGTGCTGGATAGAGAGTGGTTCCGCGCCCAGCGAGACAAGCATCCTGTTTCCGTCATCCTGATCGATGTTGATTTTTTCAAGCCATACAATGACTACTATGGGCATCAGCAGGGCGATGATTGCCTGACACGGGTTGCACATATCCTGAATGGCATCACGCACCGCTCAAGCGATTTATGTGCCCGCTATGGTGGTGAGGAGTTTGTTATTTTACTGCCGGATGCAGATTCGACAAATGCCCATCGACTGGCAGAAGACTGTCGCATAAGCGTTGCCGATGCGGCTATCCCGCATATTCATTCAAAAGTCAGTAAGGTGGTTACCATCAGCATCGGTGTAAGCACTGTAATCCCTACAGTGGAATGCGACCCGTCCTCGCTTATCAAAGCTGCCGACAAGCTTCTATACAAGGCCAAGAAGAATGGTCGCAATCGGGTTGAATCCGAGCATCAGCCGTAAGAGCGCAGGTCAGCTGACCCTTAGCACACCCCGATACATGCCCATCTGGCACTGATAGGCGTATTCACCTGTCTGCTCAGGGACGATGCGAATCACCACCGGCTTACCCAAAGGCAATTCTTTCTGGATGCCGAGCTCGGGAAACACCACCTGTGAGGCGCAGGCCGCTTCATCCTCGCGGATGAACTTCAGCGATATCCCCTTGCCCGCTGTCGCTTCGATCAGGGCTGGATCGTACACCCCATCCTTGACGCGAACCTCGATGATCTGGCCGGGAGCCGCAGCCACGACGGCTGTCGGTCGATACATCCAGAACCACCAGATGATGAAGCCGATCAGTGCAAGGCCTGCGATATTTACCAGTATCATGACTTACCTCCCGACGCTTGCCCGGAAGGAATAAACAGGCGAAGACGGTTGGCATTACTCACCACCGTCACCGAGGACATGGCCATCGCCGCACCGGCCAGCATCGGATTGAGCATCAGGCCGAAGAAGGGAAACAACAGACCGGCAGCGACGGGAATGCCAAGGCTATTATAAACAAACGCCCCGAAAAGATTCTGTTTGATATTACGCAGCGTCGCCCTGGAAATCTCGATGGCCGTCACCACGCCATCGAGCGAGGAGCGCATCAGGGTGATATCGGCGGATTCAATGGCCACATCCGTCCCCGCACCAATGGCAAAACCGACATCGGCACGGGAGAGTGCCGGCGCATCGTTGATGCCGTCGCCGACCATACCGACGACTTCTCCGGCAGCCTGCAATTCCGCCACCTTGGCATCCTTATGCTCAGGCATCACCTCGGCGAACACCTCGGCAATACCGACCTGTGCGGCAACGGCCTCAGCCGTGCTGCGATTGTCACCGGTCAACATCACCACTTTCAGGCCCATGGCCTGCATCCGGGCAATGGCAGCCCTGGAATCATCCTTGATCGGATCGGCCACGGCGATGATGCCGAGAAGCTTTCCGTCGCTGGCCAGCAGCATCGGTGTTTTCCCTTGCGCCGCCAGTGCCGTTAATTGTTCACCCCTGTCCGCATCGACTGCAATCTTGTGTGCCGCCATCAGTGCGCTATTACCCAGCAGGATCTTGTGCCCATCTACCCGGCCGCCAACCCCCTGCCCCGATATCGCCTCAAACCCCTTACAGGCCGCCAATTTCTTGTCCCCCGGCATATCTCCCGCTTTAGCCACAATGGCCGCAGCCAGCGGATGCTCGCTGCCGGCTTCAAGTGCGGCAGCCAGACGCAGCATGGCATCCCCATCCTCGCCAATAATATCGGTCACCGCAGGCCTGCCTTCGGTCACGGTACCGGTCTTGTCGAGCACAATCGCTGTGAGCTTCGAGGCCCGTTCCAGCGCCTCTCCCCTGCGAATCAGAATACCGAACTCCGCCGCCTTGCCGACCCCGACCACCAGTGAAATCGGCGTGGCCAGCCCGAGCGCGCAGGGGCAGGCAATAATCAAGACCGTCATGGCAGCCACCAGGGCAAAACTGATGCGTGGTTCCGGCCCGAAATTGAGCCAGACCAGTGCGGTCAGCACGGCCAGAATCAGCACTGTCGGCACAAACACGCCCGCCACCTTGTCCACAATGCGGCCGATGCGCGGCTTGGAGGCCTGCGCGTTTTTCACCATCTCGATGATATGCGCCAGCACGGTATCAGCACCCACATGGGTGCTGCGGTAAAGAAAGCTTCCTGTCTCGTTGATTGTGCCGCCGACCACGCTATCGCCCGACTTTTTCTGCACTGCCATCGGCTCGCCGGTAAGCATGGATTCGTCCACCCGCGATTCGCCCTCCAGCACATCGCCATCAACGGGAATCTTCTCGCCTGGACGCACACGAATCACATCACCGGCCACCACCTCGGCTATCGGCACATCGATTTCCTGCCCCTCGCGCACGACCCTTGCCGTTGCTGGTTGCAAACCGATCAGACGCCGGATGGCCTCGGAGGTCTTGCCGCGCGCGCGCACCTCAAGTGCCTGTCCCAGATTGATCAGGGCGATGATGATCAGCGAGGCATCGAAATACGGGTGGCGGGCCGCCTCGGGGACCAGCCCGGGAGCAATGCAGATGAGCATCGAATAAAGCCACGCCGTACCCGTACCGGTGGCAATCAGGGTATCCATGGTGGCCGAGTGGTGGATGAAGGCGCGCCAGGCACCAACATAAAAATGTCGCCCGGCATAGATCATGGTCACCAGGATGATAATGCCGATTGCCAGCCAGAGCAGAGGTGCAGCGGTAATTTCCGGCAGGTAATGCAGAAACATATCCGCAATCAGGGGCAATCCGACCAGTGCAGCAACGGCGAAGCGGCGCATCAGACTGCGAAAATGCGCCGCCTCCTCGTTCTGTTTGTCGGCCACATTCTCCGCACCCAGTATCGGACTGGCATCATAGCCAACCGCCTGCACGGCCGAGACCAGATCGGTGACATCCAGTGAGGTATCACCCCTAACCGCTGCCGTGCGATCCACCAGATTCACACTGGCCTGCTGTACCCCGGGTGCCGCCGCCAGTGCGCCCTCAACCTTGCTGACACAGCCGGCACAGCGCATGCCCTCAATATTCAGGCGGACTTGCGCAGAATCGGCTTTCGTCACAACAAGCCTCAGTAGTGACTGAACACGGTGGTCTTGCCTTCCTTGTCGAAGGCCAGCACATCGTAATTTTTAGGCTCCAGCATGTTCGGCTGCATACCGGGAGACTGGCCCGGCATGCCGGGGGCAGTCAGGCCCACCACGTCTTTCGGCTTTTCCTTGAGCAGGCGCTGCACATCGGCGGCAGGCACATGCCCCTCAATCACATAACCGTCAATGATCGCCGTATGGCAGGAAGCCAGCTTTTCCGGCACACCGTACTTCGCCTTGATGGCATCCATGTCCTCATCCTTATTCTCGGCCACTGTGAAACCGGCAGCCTTCAGTGTGTCGGCCCAGTTGGAGCAACAGCCACAGTATGGCGACTTGTACATCATCATTTCACCTGCAACGGCAGGTGTCGCCGGCAAAGCAAAAGCTGCGATAGCCAGCAGGCCTGCCAGCATCCATGCAGAGTATGATTTTCCTTTGTTCATTCTCATCTCTCCTTCAAGTCCGTTGTTGTTCTTTGTGCTGAAGTATAGCGCCATAGATGACCGGCAATACCAGCAAGCATAACAACGTTGTGCTGACCATACCGCCGATCATAGGTGCCGCAATGCGCTGCATAACATCCGAGCCCGTGCCGCTGCCCAGCATAATCGGCACAAGACCGGCTATCACCGCGGTGGCCGTCATGGCGATCGGGCGAACACGCTTAGCCACCCCACTCTGCACGGCTGCATACAAGGCGTCCGGTGTAAGTTTTCCACCCGCCTCGTCCCGCCTGCGGGCCACCTCCTGATCGATAAAGGTCAGGACCAGCACACCGATCTCGGCAGCCACACCGGCCAGGGCAATAAAGCCAACCGCCACCGCCACGCTCATATTGAAGCCCAGCAGCCAGACCAGCCAGAAACCGCCGATCAGGGCAAACGGCACCGACAACATCACCACCACCGGGGCCATCAGGTTGCCGAAGTTGAAATACAGCAACAGAAAGATCAACAACAAGGTGGCCGGAATAACAATCCGCATCTTGGCAGCCGCCCTTTCCATGTACTCGAACTGACCCGACCATTCCAGCGTGTACCCGGTAGGTATCTTCACCTGTTCGGCAATGATCTGCTTGGCCTTGGCAACATAGCCGCCGATATCGCTGGTGCTGATATCGACATACACCCAGGCATTCGGTCGCGCATTCTCACTTTTGATCGCCGGCGGCCCGCGATGCACAGCAATCTCCGCAACCGCCGCCAAGGGAATCTGTGCACCGGTCGGTGTCGGAATCAACACCCGCTTGAGTGCCTCCGGATTGCTGCGGTAGTCGCGCGGATAGCGCAGATTCACCGGATAGCGCTCCAGACCCTCCACCGTCTGCGTCACATTCATGCCGCCGATAGCCGACTGGATCACATCCTCGATATCGCCGATGGTCAGACCGTAACGCGCTGCTTTGTCGCGCTGGATGTCGATATCCAGATAATAACCCCCGGCAGCACGATCACTGAAGGCAGAGGTTGTTTCCGGCAGGGCCTTGACCGCCCGCTCTATTTGCTCACCGACCTCTTGCAATACATTCAGATCCGGACCGGAAACCTTGATGCCAACCGGTGTCTTGATCCCCGTGGAAAGCATGTCGATGCGCGTCTTGATCGGATAGGTCCAGGCATTGGCCAGACCGGGAAAGCGGATAGCCTTATCCATCTCCTGCATCAGTTCCTGCGTAGTTTTATCCGGGTCCGGCCACTCGGATTTGGGTTTCAGGCGGACAATGGTTTCCAGCATGGACAGCGGGGCCGGATCGGTCGCTGTATCGGCACGCCCGGCCTTGCCGAACACCGACGCCACCTCCGGAAAAGTCTTGAGTATCCTGTCGGTCTGCTGCACCAGTTCACGAGCCTTGGTGATCGATATGCCGGGAAAGGTGGTCGGCATGTAGAGAATATCCCCTTCATCCAGTGGTGGCATGAATTCCGAACCGATGTTCGACAATGGTACGGCCATCGATAAGAGCAAGGCCAAAGCAATCAGCACTGTCGCCCCCTTGCGTCTCAGGGCAGCGGCCAACAGCGGGCCATGCGCCCATTGCAGGGCACGATTCACCGGATTCTTCTTCTCCGGCATCACCTTGCCGCGGATGAACCAGCCCATCAGCAGCGGCACCAGGGTCACGGCCAGCAGTGCCGAACCAAACATGGCATAGGTGGCGGTAAAGGCGAGCGGCTTGAACAAGCGTCCTTCCTGCGCCTCCAGCGTGAAGATGGCCATGTAGGAAACGGTGATAATCAGCAAGGAGAAAAACAGCGCCGGCCCTACCTCGCGGGAGGCTGTGGCCACTGCACCCCAGCGTTCGCTACTGCTCAATTCGCCCCCCTTTTTATGTTCCGACTGTTCCAGGTGCTTGTGGGCATTTTCAATCAGCACAATCGCCCCGTCGACCATCGCCCCCAAGGTAATGGCGATGCCGCCGAGGCTCATGATATTGGCCGCAAGTCCCTGCCAGGACATCAATATGAAGGCGATCAACACGCCGAGCGGCAGGGTGACAATGGCTACCAGCGCGCTTCTGGCATGCATCAGAAAGAGCATGCAGACCAGCGATATGACCAGAAACTCCTCAAATAGCTTGCCTTTCAGATTGGCTACGGCGCGCTCAATCAGGTCACCGCGATCATAGGTCGGCACGACTTCCACACCTTCAGGGAGACCTGCCTTCAGCTCCTCCAGTTTCTGGCGCACAGCCTTGATGGTGGTCAAGGCATTCTCACCATAGCGCATGATAATCACGCCGCCGGCCACCTCGCCCTCACCGTTGAGTTCGGCGAGTCCACGTCTGAGTTCCGGCCCAAGGTGCACATGCGCCACATTGCGCAGCAGAATCGGGGTGCCATGCGCATCCACCCCCACGGGAATGGACTCCAGATCGGCAATGCCTTTCAGATAACCCTTGCCGCGCACCATGAACTCGGTTTCGCCCATTTCGATCATGCGACCGCCGACATCATTGTTGCTGCGCTTGATGGCATGCATCACCTTGGACAGTGGAATGCCGAACTCGGCCAGCGCATTGGGATCGACCTCAACCTGATACTGCTTCACAAAACCGCCGATGGATGCGACCTCGGATACGCCGTTCACCGTTTGCAGGGCGTAGCGCATATACCAGTCCTGAATCGAACGCAGTTCGGCCAGATCATGCGCCCCTGTTCTGTCGATCAGCGCATATTCATACACCCAGCCCACGCCCGTTGCATCCGGTCCGAGCGTCGGCGTGACCCCATTGGGCAAGCGTCCGGCCACATAGTTCAGGTATTCGAGGACGCGCGAACGAGCCCAGTACATATCCGTGCCATCGTCGAAGATGATGTACACAAAGGAGAAACCGAAGAAGGAATAACCGCGCACCACCTTGGCATGCGGCACAGCCAGCATGGCGGTGGTCAGCGGATAGGTGACCTGATCCTCAACCACCTGCGGGGCCTGACCGGGATACTTGGTGAACACAATCACCTGCACATCGGAGAGGTCGGGAATCGCATCGAGTGAAATGTTTTTCACCGCAAAGCTTCCAGCGGCAACAATCAGGCCGGCAAACAGCAGGACCATCAACTTGTTGCGCAGGCTGGCATCAATAAGTTTGGCGATCATGGCCTGGAACCTTTCAGCACAGAGATCAGAGAGAAAAAAGGAATCGGCATCACTTCATGCCCTCCATGCCCATATGATCCATAGGCATCCCTTCCGGTTTCACCGGTTTGCTGCCCTCCGGGACCTTGGGCGCATCCATCTGCATATCTTTTTCAGGCGCGGCCGGCATAACCATGCCCTCCATTCCCTGCTTTGGCTCTTCCTTGCCTTGTGAAGAGTTCATGCTCTTCGGCTCCACCATCTTGGCTGCGGCCTCGCGGATGGAGGATTCGGAATCGATCAGGAACTGCCCGCTGCTGACCACTGTTTCGCCGGCCTTCACACCCTCGACGATTTCCACCAGCCCGTCGGCCGTGATGCCGGTGCGCACCGTACGCGGCTCGAAGCGACCCGCTTCGCTCTGCACAAACAAATGCGCCTGCTTGCCGGTAATCAGTACAGCCTCGCGCGGCACAAACACGCCGGACTTGATGGCGCTGGCGGCAATCTCGACATCACCGAACATATCCGGTTTGAGCAGGCCATCGGCATTATCGAATTCGATACGCACCTTGTTGGTGCGCGTTTTGGCATCCAGATAGGGGTAGATATAAGTGATGCGACCAACGAAATCGTGACCCGGCAGCGATCCGATACGCAGCGTCGCCTGATCCCCGACATTCACCCAGGAAATTTCATATTCGTACAGATCGGCCAGCACCCACACCCGGGAAAGATCGGCAATTTGATACAGCTCGGACGCAGGTGTCACACGTGCCCCCTCACGCACGCCGATATTCGTTACCACACCAGCTGCCGGGGCATGAATATGCATATTCTTGCGCACCTTATGCGTGCGCTGCAGTTCCAGAATCTGGTGCTCGGCCACATCGAAGAAACGTAAGCGGTCCAGTGATGAATCCAGCAGGCGTTTGGCACCCTCGCGAATATCGGAATAGGGGCTGCTCTTCAGTTGCTCCCAGTTGCTCAACGCCAAAAGATATTCCTCCTGGGTCGCCACCAGCTCCGGCGAATAGAAGGACAGCAGCATGGTATCCTGCTTCACGCTTTCCCCTGTTTTATCGACAAACAGCTTGTCCACCCAGCCATCCACCTTGGGATGCAGGGTCACCAGCTTGGTTTCATCGAAGGTAATACGGCCGACCGTGGTGATGTTGCGCGACAGCTTCTTCTGCACAGCTGTCGTCAGGCGTACGCCGATATCCTGCGAGGTCGCCGGGTCGATACGCACCGTACCGGCGGGCGCATTCCCACCCCCAGCATTACCGTCGGCACAAACCGGAATGTAATCCATACCCATCGAATCCTTGGCCGGATTCGGGCTGGTAACAGCCGGATTCATCGGATTGCGCCACATCAAAGGCTGCGCGCCATCGGCGCAGGGACCATCGCCGTTGGCCTCGTTTTTTGCAGCATCTGCGGCCTGTTCGCTTTTGGAGCCGGACAGAAAGTAACCGCCGGACAAACCGAGGCCGAGCGCCAGTACAATCAATATCGCATTCGTCTTATTCATGATGCATTACTTCCTTGTTTAAATCGTCCAGGCCGGCAGCGGCCGCCAGCCGTGCTTCGGCCTGATGCAAAGCCGAGACCTGTTGCCAGTACTGGATATCCGTATTGAATTCATTGAGCTGGGCACGCACCAGATTAAGGAAATCCACCTTGTTCACCTGATAGCCTGACTGCATCGAGGCCGTGGTCTGCCGTGCCTGCGGCAGAATTCCCTGCTCGAACAGCTGCACCCGTTCACGCGCAATCCTGAGATCTGAGGCCGCCGTATCAATTTCGGCATCCACCTGATTGGCCGCGTCCCGCCATGAGAATTCGGCCGAGGCCTTCTCCGCCATGCGTTGATCCACCGCCTTGCCCTGCTTGCTGCCACTGTATAGAGGAAGACTCATGCTGAGCATGACGGAAGCCAGATCAGGGCGCGCCTGCCCGTTGGCATTCGAGCCCTGCCGGAAACCATAAGCCGCACCCAGCATGAAATCCGGATAGTAATCCCGCTCAGCCAGATCCACCTTGGAATCGGCCGCCTGCACACCATAATCCTTTGCCAACAGCATCGGCCGCATCTCCCTTGCCTGCTGTTTGAGCGCGGCAGTATCTGTGTTGATATCCTGCAGATCAGGCTTGTCCTGTCGGGGTAGTTCAATACTGCTGTTTGCAGGCCTGCCCAGCAGCGCATTGAGTGCGGCGGACTCGCGCTGTCGTGAGGAAGTCAGTTCCAGTTCACGCTCCAGCAGTTTGGAAAGCTCCAACTGCGCCAGTAACACATCCTGCTGCAGCCCCTTGCCTGTTTTGTATTTGGTTTCGGCAATGCGCACCAGATTGCGCAGCAGTTCCTGATTTTGCCGGATAATGGACAGCGCCTTGTCCAGATAGGCCAGATTCCACCAATGAATGCGGGTATTGCGCAGCAACAGCAGGCGGAATTCCTGCCTGTCCTGCACAGCCGCCTCGGCCATGCGATTTGCCGCTTCAGCCCTTAAACCCAGCTTGCCGGGAAACGGCAGCGCCTGAGCAATGCCCAGCTGCATCTGGGTCATGGGCTCCTGCGTGTTGGAAAAGGTATCCACCGGCAGATTCATGGCATTAAGCGACAGCATCGGATCGGGAAGGCTTCCCACCTGCGATGGTATGGCAGACATGGCTTCCGCCCGTTTGCCTGCAGCGGCGAGTGCGGGGTTGTTCTGCGCAGCCAATGTTTCGGCCTGCGCCAGGCTCAGCACGGCATCGGCTGCCTGCACCTGCGCCGCACAGGCTCCGGCTGAAATCACAATCATTGCCAGCAACTGCCGGACTTTTTTGCTTGGGACATGCATGGTAACACGCCTCCTGCTTAAAGATTCGTGCGATGCAAAGCAGCGCACACCCCGGCTTAAATAAGCCGTGGTATCAGCAGAAGGTGTAAATCAAACGCGAATGCGCTGGGTTGTGGTAAAAAGAAGTGAGGAGGAGCGAGGTGGCCCTGTCGGCGCATAAAAAGAAGTCGTTTCATCCCATGCTGCCAAGGCAGGCATTTCGGGCAATAAGGACAAAGCCACAAGCACAAGGCTTACCTGCGTCAGGTCAGCAGTACCGGCCTTGACGAACTGATCCGGCTCATCGCAATGAAAGCAGCCGCCGGAATGGGATGTGCCGTTGTGCTGTCCATCCATGTGGGCCGACTTGCCGCAAGCCCCGTCCATATCACCCATCACGGTATCGGACATATGCATACCGGAGCCGGACATCTGGGACATCGGCATGGCATGCGCCTGCGAGGTCAGCAAACAGAAACCGGTGACCACGATCTGCACGGCAAACAAGCCCGCAACAAGGCGGGAAATCCGACGGGTATGGGATTTATGCATGAACATACGAGGCACAGTACGGCATAAAAAATGAAAGTTCAATGAAGTGTGCTGGCCTCATGCAGACGGTGGAACTCCTTTATCGGCTTCCGGCGCAGCTGTTTCAACTGCCGATTCAGGGCCTCGAGGCTCAGTACTCGACTGCGCAGCTGCATGCTGTTCTGCAAGCTCCGGAGCAGCTGAGCCGCCAAAGAAGCTGCGTATCTTTCTCCCCACGAGCTTGATACCACGCCACAGACGCGGCAAAAGCCAGATCATTAAAAGGATGAACAACCCGAGCAGCACCAGATAAAGGGTCGGATGATTCAACGCCGTCCACAGCCCGACAATGACCGCAATGTCCTCGGTAATCGAAGCCGTCCAGTTGCTGAACGGTTCCGGCGAGGTGTTGATCAGGGCGCGCGTGCCCGCCTTGGTGGCATGTGTGGAAGCGGCAAGTCCGCCACCCATCAGGCCTGCAGCCAGCACCATGGCCGGATTCATATCACCCACAGCAGCAGCGGCCAGCATGGCTCCAGCCGGAATGCGAATAAAGGTATGCAAGCCGTCCCATGCCGTATCCACACCGGGAATCTTGTCGGCAAAGAATTCGAGGAAATACATCACGCCTGCTGCCATCAGCACCGTCGGGTCGGTGAGTATTTCCAGTCCCGGCGGCAAAGTGATGTTGCCGGTCGCCCCCATCAGACCAAGGGTCAGGATAGCAGCATAGAGATTGATACCACTGGCCCAGGCCGCACCCATGCTCAGGGCAAGCGTGCTGGTGATGTTGTTCAACTGCTCCATGACAGACTCCTGATATCTTCAATGCCGATATTCATGAGAGATGCTAACTCAGACAAGCGGAAAAACTCCGCCCTTCAATCTGCTGCGTGCCTGACTTCCCTTTGCTTCGCATGAGCGCCAAGCAACCAGAACAAGAGTGCTGCCGTCAGATAACCGACGGTGAAAGGCCATGCGGCCATGGGTCCGTAGGCATTAACGATGGCTTGCGGCGTAATGGTGTAGCCATGAATCATGCCTGTGGCGCTGAGCAGCGCCGCAAGCATCGCCCAAGCACTTGCTGCCCGATAGTGCTTGTCGATCAGGCAGACGGTCATGGCGGCCAACAGCATGGAGGTGAAGATGAAGCCACGCTCCAGTGCAATCATACCGCTGATCGGCAAAACCGCCGCAAGCGCCTCAAGACCGATGCTGCCAACCGTCTGCTGTGCAGCCCGCAGACCACTTTCCAGCATCATCAGACCCCAGGCTGCAAGCGCAGGTATCAGGCCGATGACTACGGCTGGCGCATGCTGACGCGGCGTGTCGTGGAAGGCCTGCGCGGCAATCACCATGCCGATCCACAGCAGAATCGCAGCACCCGCCTCGATGGGAATCAGGGCACTGATCAGGCCGACCAGCCCGAGCCAGCAGAGCAGGGAAATCACTGCGCCGTTGGCGATCGAATAACCGCTGCCCGCACCCATGCGCTTCCATGCCGGATGCCCGATATAAATGGTTGTCGGGAAACAGCTACCGAAACAGGCGGCAGCAATCGTGCCGATGCCATTGACCGCCAGCGAGGACTTTACCGGATATTCATCGCCGGCCGCCTCGGCACTTTCCAGATTTTGCAGGGAACCGACAAGATTGAATAAGCCCATAGGCAGAATCACCGATAAGAATCCCAACCACTGCGAGGAGCTGAATGCAGAGAATAAATCCCCGACAGCCAGTTGCGGTGGATGCAGGGAAACAGTTGTTGCAGCAGCCAATGCATCACCATCCATCCGTCCGAGGGACCAGGCCAGAATTGTGCCGACCAGCACAGCGGCAAGCCCCGCCGGCATATCGAAGGGCAGACGCATGCCACCGACATAACGCATCAAAATAAGCGCCAGCGGCGCAAAACCGATGAGCGGATCAGCAAAGATACGGAAGGCAAAATCCATCGAAATAAAGGTAAGGGCAATACCTGCCAATGTTGCCAGCAGAGCTGCACGCGGCGTGATGCGTTTAACCCTTGCCGCCACCCAGGCTCCGCCCAGCTCGATCAGACCGGAGCCGAGACAGGCCACCAGTCCCATCTGCCAAGCAAGCTGTGGGTCGCCGGTAAGCTTGACCACCGGCAGCATGACGAACAGCACAAAGGCAAAAAGGGATACGGTATTCACGCCATACGGCAGGGCTGTGGCCGGCTTTCCTGTGCGCTCATGCAAACGTTTGGCTTGCCATGCATAAAACATATTGCCGAACAGCAGGCTGATAGCCACACCCGGTAGGATATGGCCGTACACCAGTTCACCCGGCATACCGAGCACCAATGTGCATAACTGCACAATCAGAATCAGCTGAATCAGATTATCAACGAACAGTCCGAAAAAACCATCCAGATCGCCGCGATGCCACCAGCGGAATGCTTGCGCTGCCTGCATACCGCTTACTCCGCCTACCTTAAGCTACTCCAGCACCTCGACGCTTTCGATGATCACAGGCTCATATGGCACATCGCCCATGCCGGAGCGATTACCCGTCTCCACAGCCTCGATACTGCGCACCACATCCATGCCCTTGCTCACCTTGCCGAACACGGCATAGCCCCATTCAGAGCCCCTTGTTCCACGATGATTGAGAAAGGCATTGTCTTTGGTGTTGATGAAAAACTGGGAGGTCGCCGAATCAGGCGATGAGGTACGTGCCATGGCAATGGTTCCGATGCTGTTGCGCAAGCCGTTGTCCGCCTCGTTGAGGATGGCTGCATGCGTCGATTTCTGGCGCATATCTCTGGAAAAGCCGCCACCCTGAATCATGAAATTGGCAATCACGCGGTGAAAGATGGTGCCGTTGTAAAAACCTTCTTTCGCATAGCGCACAAAGTTAGCGACCGTTTTCGGTGCCTTGTCAGCATCCAGTGCAAGCTCAATCACGCCCTTCGATGTGGTCATTTTCACCTGAACCGTATCTGCCGCCTGAGCCGGAAGACATACGGACAGGGTGATGCCGGCGACAAGCATCAGCGACGTAATCATTCTCTTCATGGTGATCCCCTTGGATGAACTGTTATTCCGGGGAGTTTAACAGAGCCTTGATGCGCGCATCAATTGTGCGTCGAGCAGCGCTTCATATAATTTCCCCGGTCAACTGCGCGTCATGCGCCTGAGCAGGGGTTGGTAATAGGGGAACAATAAAGACAATTCCTGGGCTGAAGCCAGTTCAAAATCGGCAAAATCAAAGCCCGGAGCAACGGTGCATCCGACAAGCGCAAAGGTTCCCCGCTCGACCACCTCGGAGGCAAACCAGCAGCCGGCGGGCACAAGGGCCTGAGGTCGCTGTCCTGCCGCTATATTGGTGCCCAGATGCAGGCAGCGATAACTACCATCGGGACTGATGACATGGATCAACAGACCGTCGCCCTGGTAAAAATGCCACAACTCGTCGGATTTAATACGGTGAAATGCGGAAAAATCACCCCGCTGGAGCAGGAAATAGATGGCTGTGGAAATGCTTCTGCCGGCAGGGAAGGCGTCGCTTGTCTTGTCACCGGGAAAACAATCCTCAGAGCGATAGCTTTCGCGATAAAAGCCTCCCTCCGGATGGGTCTCAAGACCAAGCTCCTGTATCCAGGCGGATGCAGACACGACTCAGCCCAGCAATTCCACCATGCGCTGACCAAGCAGCGTCGGGTTGTGCTCCACGGTAACGCCTGCAGCGGCAAGTGCAGTGAATTTGGCCTCTGCCGTTCCCTTGCCGCCGGAGATGATGGCGCCGGCATGGCCCATGCGTTTTCCGGAAGGAGCTGTGGCTCCGGCAATGAAGGCCACCACAGGCTTGCTCACATGATCGCGGATGTATTCAGCCGCATGCTCTTCATCCGAACCGCCGATCTCGCCGATCATCACCACGCCTTCTGTCTGACCATCGGCCTCGAATAACTTCAGGGCATCAATGAAATCCATACCGTGTACCGGATCGCCGCCCATGCCGATGCATGTGCTCTGTCCGAGACCTGTCTGGGTCAACTGTGCGACTGCTTCGTAGGTGAGTGTGCCGGAGCGGGAAATCACGCCGATGCGTCCGGGCAAATGGATATGCCCCGGCATGATGCCGATCTTGGCCTTGCCCGGGGTGATGATACCCGGGCAGTTGGGGCCAATCAGTGTGCAGTTGATCCCTGATATTTTCTCTTTCACACCCAGCATATCACGCACCGGAATGCCTTCGGTAATGCAGATAATCAGTCGAATGCCGGTCTGGGCTGCCTCGACAATGGCCTCAGCGGCAAAACGAGGCGGCACGAAGATGACAGTCGCCTCGGCTCCTGCACCGTCCACAGCTTCCTGTACGGAATTGAATACCGGCCGATCCAGATGAATCTGCCCGCCCTTGCCGGGCGTAACGCCGCCGACAAAGTTCGTGCCGTAGGCAATCATCTGTTCGGAATGAAAGCTGCCCTGTTTGCCGGTATAACCCTGACAGATTACCCGTGTGTTCTGATCAAGAAGTACGCTCATCCGGCAACTCCAAAGAAAATGAGACGGCCCGATTCGGGCCGTCCCGGATATTCAGATTGAATCAATCCTGCCTGCGAAAACACCCAACTCAGGTGTCACAAACCGCAAAACTCAGGAGGCGTAGTTAAAGAACAGTGCCTGATTGATATCGCTGATGGTAATCACGCCAAGCAGTTTGCCGTCTTCGGAAACCGGGATATGGCGCAGATTCTTCAGACCCATATAGGAGGCTGCTTTGAGAATCGGCTCATCAGGAGCAACCGTGAACGGATTGGCGGTCATCACTTCTTCGGCCGTCATCTCCAGCATCTTCGGATAGCCTTCCTGCATCTCCTCGAAATCGCGGGCATGCACATTGTCGTGGATATACTCGCCATAGTTCGGGTACAGCGGCAGCAGCACGTCGCGCAGCGTCACAATACCGACCAGCGCACCAGCATCGTCCACAACTGGCACAGAACCGCAGTGGCGCTGAATCATGCCGACAACGACCTTGCGCAGCGTATCCTCTTTTTTCACGGCCTTGACGCCGCTTGTCATCACATCACGTACAAGCATGTTCCCTCTCCTCGATAAGTTGGTTTTCCCTTGATCTTTTACCTAACTGGCGCTCTGGCGCCGAAACTCGAAGCGGCATCGTAGCACAGCAAACCCGCTGGGCAAAGCATACCTGATTACGTCTTTATAGTGCTTTCATCTCACCGATCATCGGGGGTTCAGTTCCCAACCCCTGAGCGTTCTATCCTTACCAGCTCAGCGTTGCCGCACCCGTCAGCACCGAACCGGATTCGTTGACATCAAGAATCAGCGAACCCGTTGCCACACCTGTAGTATCAACAAAAACGGAATAGTTCCCATCGCCATTGTCACGCGCCAACACACTTCCTGCCCCGGATGGTTGAATTCCTGTCAGCGAGGAAAGGGTTACGCCGGTCGTTGATCCCGCTCCCGACTGCACAAACACACTCTGTCCCGGCCCCAGATTCAAACCACCAATCGCAGGCTTGATCTTTACCTCCTGCAGGGTCGTGTTGCCGACAATGGTTGCTACAGGCGTCACCGTTGCGCTCGCTGTACCCGTGAAACCGTAAGCCTTAAGGTAGTGGCCGCCCATATCCAGTACCCCGGCATCCGCTGCACCTGTCACGTTGGTCGTTTCCCCATTGGCAAATACCGATGAGGCTGTTGCCGCGCTGCCTGCATCAATCGGACCGTTTGGTGCAGTCAGCGTCTGATCCAGATAGAAGCCGCTCTGGAAGTTCGGGTTGATGCTGATGTCGCTTGCATTGTTCACTACACCCTGACCGATATCGTTGTTGAACGACATCGCCGAGGTAATTGCATTCCCGATGGTCAGTGGATCATTGAGGCTCTCGCCAACATTGATCGTTGCTTCCACGGTATTGTCCTCGTTAAACCACAGGATGTTGTCGTGGATGGAGGGAATCTGACCATTTGAAAGGCCGCTCTCAAAATAGGTGATGCCGCCACCGCTGGATGCTGATCCCACTTGATTGTAGGCAATGGTATTGCTGGAAACGACGGAGTTGCGTGGATCATGCAGCTTGATGCCACCGCCTGCTGTCGCAGCCCGATTGCCACTGATCAGATTGTTGAAGATCGTCACCAGATTGGCCGGTTGGCGCACATAAATCCCTCCACCATAACCCGCACTGGCATCATTGCCGGCAATCACCGAGTTCTTGATTAATATGGCATCCGAAGCCGAGGCCGGCGCAAGCAGCAGGCCACCACCACCCATCGAACTCGCAGCGGCTCCATTGGCTGTGTTATTAACCACAACCGTTTCCACCATATCAAACGAACCCTTGGCAAATATGCCACCACCACTGTTCACCGCGATATTGCCGGAAATGGTTGTCTTCTGGTCGATCACAACCTTGCTGCGCAGCGAATTATTCAGATATACGCCGCCGGCATCGTTGGTGCTGCTGTTGCCCTTAATATTACACAGATGGATTCCACCATCGCTCAAATCAAAGCGCACGCCACCGCCAAGAGATGAATTGCCGCCGGTAATAATAAAGCCGGTCAGGTGGATGCTCGTCGAGTTACCGTCAATCATCACCGGCCGACCGCTAGTTGTTACTGCAATGGTTGAACTCAAGGGATCAACGGGATTAAGTACCGTGGAACTGACCGAACCCACCAGTTGCAGATTGCTGCGCCCGGTTATCGTGATCGGGGCATAGGTGCCGGCAGCCACCAGAATATAGGTTGCAGTGCTTGCCGTTGCCCCGTTCGGCGCTGCCGTGATCGCCGCGCTCAGCGTCTTTTTTGCCGTAGCCCAGGAAGTACCCACACCGGTGTCATCCGGTTTTGTCCCATCCACAAAGTAAACCGTATTGGCCACCAGAGGATTCTGACCACGGAAAACCTCGATACCGTCGCCAACGCCATCGCCATCGGTGTCGGCAAGCAAAGGATTGGTACCCGCAGTCACCTCGGCCCCATCAGAAAGCCCATCGCCATCGGTATCGGCATTGTTCGGATCGGTGCCGTATGTATTCAGTTCATCGCTGTCTGTAAGACCATCGCCATCGCTGTCGTCGGCCGTGGCACCCCAGTTCAGTGTTGAGCCAGGCACCACCGAGGTTTTCGGAATACCGTACAGAGGTTTGGTGCCCGCTCCGGCTAGCGTGACTGTCGTACCCGTCGTGGTAATGCTAATGTACTTGCCCGTCGTCGGCGTACTCAGGAACTGCAGGTTGTTGAACGGTGTGAACGTCGTGTTGGCAAGTGCAATGGTCATCTGCGTGTCAGTGGCCGCATAATTGCGGAAGGTGACGTTGTCGAACTTGCCACCCAAGGCAGCTCCACTGGCAATCAGCAGTACATGATCGAAAATGGCACCGTCGATACTGGTTCCACCCGCCGCGGTTACCGTCCTGCCGTTGCCGGTGATGGTCGGTGTCACTCCTGCACCAATAATTCCCACGCCCTTGATCAATATATTGCTGGCCAGTGAAACATTGTTGGCAATTTCCACGTCGTTGAAATAGGACGTGCCGGGATGGATAAAGCTGATTGTTTGTGCCGCTGCACCGTCAAACACCACCTTGTGCGTCCCGGTAGCAATGAAAGTGGAATTGTTGCCATCAATCTCGGAGAAGTTGCCGTGCACATGCAGTGCCCCGGCTGTAAACCAGCCGCTAGTATTGGCATTGCTGCCATCCCTGAATGTCGCAGAGCCCCCCACCGTCACAACATCCGCTGCATTCACCATCTTCAGGCCACTCGCAGCATTCGTACTCCATGAGGTAAGCGTACCGCTGATGCTCAACGTCTGTCCGTTAACAGCCAGTACCCCTGAAAGCCCCGAGCCGGCAACGGTCAGGTTACCGGTCAACGTCAGCGCCTGGGCAAGCTGAACATTGCCGGTCACTGTCAGGTTCGTGGTAAGTGGATCAAGGCTGACAAGGCCGACAGTGGTGATGACGGTACTGGCAACCTGCCAGTTGTTGCCCGCGGTATCGACCAACTGACCCTTGCTCAAGGTAACGGCCACAGCGCCGCTCGCCACACCGCTGGTCATGGTCACCGTTCCGGCGATCGTGGCATTGGTGCTGAAGCTCACCCCGGCCGTGTTGTTGATCTCCACATCGTTGAAGTACGAAGGACCGGGATGGTTGAAGCTGACCGTTTGCGCCGCCGTGCCGTCGAACACCACCTTGTGCGTGCCGGTGGCGATGAAGGTGTTGTTGTTGCTATCAGTCTCGGAAAAATTGCCGTGCATATGCAGTGCGCCGGCTGTAAACCAGCCGCTGGTATTGGCATTGCTGCCATCCCTGAATATCGCGTTGCCCCCCACCGTCACAACATCCGCTGCATTCACCATCTTCAGGCCACTCGCAGCATTCGTACTCCATGAGGTAAGCGTACCGCTGATGCTCAACGTCTGTCCGTTAACAGCCAGTACCCCTGAAAGCCCCGAGCCGGCAACGGTCAGGTTACCGGTCAACGTCAGCGCCTGGGCAAGCTGAACATTGCCGGTCACTGTCAGGTTCGTGGTAAGTGGATCAAGGCTGACAAGGCCGACAGTGGTGATGACGGTACTGGCAACCTGCCAGTTGTTGCCCGCGGTATCGACCAACTGACCCTTGCTCAAGGTAACGGCCACAGCGCCGCTCGCCACACCGCTGGTCATGGTCACCGTTCCGGCGATCGTGGCATTGGTGCTGAAGCTCACCCCGGCCGTGTTGTTGATCTCCACATCGTTGAAGTACGAAGGACCGGGATGGTTGAAGCTGACCGTTTGCGCCGCCGTGCCGTCGAACACCACCTTGTGCGTGCCGGTGGCGATGAAGGTGTTGTTGTTGCTATCAGTCTCGGAAAAATTGCCGTGCATATGCAGTGCGCCGGCTGTAAACCAGCCGCTGGTATTGGCATTGCTGCCATCCCTGAATATCGCGTTGCCCCCCACCGTCACAACATCCGCTGCATTCACCATCTTCAGGCCACTCGCAGCATTCGTACTCCATGAGGTAAGCGTACCGCTGATGCTCAACGTCTGTCCGTTAACAGCCAGTACCCCTGAAAGCCCCGAGCCGGCAACGGTCAGGTTACCGGTCAACGTCAGCGCCTGGGCAAGCTGAACATTGCCGGTCACTGTCAGGTTCGTGGTAAGTGGATCAAGGCTGACAAGGCCGACAGTGGTGATGACGGTACTGGCAACCTGCCAGTTGTTGCCCGCGGTATCGACCAACTGACCCTTGCTTAACGTGACTGTTACAGCACCGCTGGCTGTACCGCTGGTCATGGTCACTGTACCGGCAACCGTGGCGGCCGAGCTAAAGCTCACCCCGGCCGTGTTGTTGAACTCCACATCGTTGAAGTACGAGGGTCCGGGATGGGCAAAGCTGATCGTTTGCGCCGCAGTACCGTCAAACACCACCTTGTGCGTCCCGGTAGCAATGAAAGTGGAATTGTTGCCATCAATCTCGAAGAAGTTGCCGTGCACATGCAGTGCCCCGGCTGTAAACCAGCCGCTAGTATTGGCATTGCTGCCATCCCTGAATGTCGCAGAGCCCCCCACCGTCACAACATCCGCTGCATTCACCATCTTCAGGCCACTCGCAGCATTCGTACTCCATGAGGTAAGCGTACCGCTGATGCTCAACGTCTGTCCGTTAACAGCCAGTACCCCTGAAAGCCCCGAGCCGGCAACGGTCAGGTTACCGGTCAACGTCAGCGCCTGGGCAAGCTGAACATTGCCGGTCACTGTCAGGTTCGTGGTAAGTGGATCAAGGCTGACAAGGCCGACAGTGGTGATGACGGTACTGGCAACCTGCCAGTTGTTGCCCGCAGTATCGACCAACTGACCCTTGCTCAAGGTAACGGCCACAGCGCCGCTCGCCACACCGCTGGTCATGGTCACCGTTCCGGCGATCGTGGCATTGGTGCTGAAGCTCACCCCGGCAGCGTTGTTGATCTCCACATCGTTGAAGTACGAAGGACCTGGATGGGCAAAGCTGATCGTTTGCGCCGCAGTACCGTCAAACACCACCTTGTGCGTCCCGGTGGCGATGAAAGAAGCCGGATTGCTATCAGTCTCGGAAAAGTTACCGTGCATATGCAGTACGCCGGCCGTGAACCAGCCGCTGGTATTGGCATTGCTGCCATCCCTGAATGTCGCGTTGCCCCCCACCGTCACGGCATCTGCGGCATTCACCATCTTCAAACCGCTCCCACCATTCGTACTCCATGAGGTAAGCGTGCCGCTGACATTCAGCGTCTGTCCGTTAACATCCAGTGCTCCTGAAAGCCCCGAGCCGGCTACGGTCAGATTGCCGGTAACCGTCGTTGCCCCCGACAGGAACACGGCGCCCCGAACCGTCAGGCTTGGTACTGTGCCCGAAAGCTGGGTATTGCTGCCTGTCAGAATTACAGAACCGGTCGTTGCCGAAATTGCGCCCGCTGCACTCAACATGCCGCTATCGGTAAGTGTGAATGTGGCCAAATTCAAAGAGGCTCCGGAATCAACGACCAGATAGGCAACGGAGGCATTGGCTGTGAGCACCGGCTGGTTCGCAGCCGAGGCCGGGATATAGACCTTATCCGTAGCGGCTGGCACACCCGCTGGCGACCAGTTGGCGGCATTGCTCCAGTCCGTTGCTGCACCAACTGATCCACCAACCCAGGTCTTGCTCGTGTTATACGGTGTGGTCTGCGCCACCCAGTTGGATGTCGTGCCGGTGAGTGCAAAATTGGTCAACGTGCCGTTATTGCCATTGGCTGTGGAATCAAGCGCAGTTGTGCCACTGGCATCATCCAGCTTCCAGTAACCGACCAGCCCTGTCTCATTGCCAGCCAACTGCAAGTTCATGTCTGCCAATATTTGTCCCTGTGTATGCGCTACATTCCAGATGCGAACTTCGTCGAGTTGGCCATTCATAAACAGGGATTGGCTATTTCTATTACCTAAATACAGTGTTTGACCTGCATCTGCTATATCACCTGATGCAGCTACAGAGCCTATCGATATACCATTCCAGTACATTGTGATCGTGCCTGCGCTACGTGTAACCGCAATGTGATTCCAGGTATTGGGGAGCAGTGATGGTGGTGTTACCGTCATGATTCCAGCTGACGAGTAGAATTGTATTTGATTTGAAGCAAGCTTAGTCAGCGTCCAGCCTGGGCCAGTACCACCGATAAATTTCTCAAATAAAACCTGTTCGCCAGCTAGTGAATTATGATTTGCCCAGAGTTCAATCGTGAAGTTCCCTGTTCCGAGCGTAGTTGCATTTGCTACACCAAAGTTAACATAGTCATTCACACCATCAAAATTCAGAGAGCTGCCAATGGCATTCGAGGTGCTGATGGAGATATGAAATGTCGTTGCAGCAATACTGCCACCAGCGCCATCACTGAGCGTGAACGTAAAACTGTCCGCACCCGATACATTGGTTGTAGGAGTGAAGCTGATATTCCCCGCATCAATATCCGCCTGGGTAAAGGTGCTGCTGACGGTCAGCGAAGTTGCCCCGTTTTTCAATGTCCCCTTGGCTGGCGCTGCCGTAACCGTGTAGGTCAACTGGGCAGCCGTGTTATCCACATCGCTGGTTCGCAGTTTCGCCGCAGTGATCGCCGTTGCAGCAGCATTTGAATTCAGACTCAGACCTGTATTCGTAGCCAGCACAGGCAAATCGTTCACAGGGCTAACGTTAACTGTCACCGTAGCTGCAGTGGAATCCACCAAGCCATCGTTCACGACATACTGGAAAGCGGCATAAGGAACGCCGTTGGCATTGGCCACAGGCACAAATATTACCTGACTGTTGGCATTGCTTACCGCTGTTGGCACAGCCGTGATCTGCGCCCCCCGGGTTGTGCCATCCGCCGTCTGATACAGCGCTCCTGCCGTCGGCAAACCGGTTACCTTCGCGGTTAGCGAATCATTGTTGGCATCCGTGCCGGAGAGGGTGATAGCGACCTGGGTGTCTTCCAGCGTCGTATGGGTAAGATTGGTATGATTGTACAAGGCCTGAACTTCGTTGGCCGTCAGGGCGTGATCGTACATCACAACCTCATCCATCACGCCATTCCAGTATCGACCGCCGCCGCCCCAGCGGCCAAGTCTGAGGAATTGACCGCTATAGTTTGCCGCAACCTGTCCTGGAACAGTCTGGATCAAGGTGCCATTAAGATAATACTTATGGGTCAGGCTCGCCGAATCCCTTGTAACCACGATGTGTTGCCATTGCCCTGCAGTCAAATCAACCTGAGCATCTGGCCCACCAGAAGATCCGAAAATATATTGATTGGCACCCACATTTCGCTGCATGACAAAATTAGTGGTACCCGTGTGATTATTATCAAAAATATCCGCATAAGTAACCTGGGTGGAACCCGGATTCACCCACAACGAAATCGTAAACGACTGAAAATTAAACCACGACCCTAAAGCGATCTCGGTATTGGAGCCATTGAAGGCATAGGCCTCGTTCGGATTACCAAAGCGGTCCGTTGTCAGCGTGGCATTGATGACCGTGCCATTATGCGCATTGCCGCTCGTATCGTTGGCATTGCCGCTAAACGGATAGTTGGCCAACACTCCTGATGATGGAATCCCGCCAGCCACCGGCGCAATGTTTCCAACCGTGATTGCTGCTGTCGTTACCATGGCTGTAGCGTTATTCGCGCCTGTCCCGTCATCAGCAGTGATCACGCAGTTGATGAGTTTCCCACTATCTGCCGATTGGATGGTATAGCTGGCAGTGGTAGCGCCTGTGATTGGCACGCCAGCCGCCTGCCACTGATAGGACAGGGTTACCGTATTGCCGTCAGCGTCAGAGGTCCCCGTACCAGTCAGCGTAAGCGTATCTCCGACCACGGCCGTGGTTTGCACAATTGCAGGGGTTCCTGTGAACACAGGCGCAGAATTACTGATTGTCAGCCCGGCTGTGGTTGCGGTAGCTGTAGCGTTGGCAGTGCCCGTGCCGTCGTTGGCTGTAACTACACAGGTGATGACCTTGGCACTTTCAGCTGCCGTCACCCTGTAGGTGCTGGCAGTTGCACCTGTGATCACAACGCCAGCTGCCTTCCATTGATAGGACAGAGTTACTGTATTGCCGTCAGCGTCAGAGGTTCCGATGCTGGTTAGGGTAAGCGTATCGCCAACCACCGCCGTGGTCTGGGCAATCGCCGGCGTTCCCGTAAAGACAGGTGGATTATTGGTTGCAGCTTGCGGAGCCGTCACCGTGGCGGTAATGCTTACCGTACCACTCAAACCACCCTGATCGGTGACGGTCACGACCATTGAATTGGTGCCGCTAAAGCCGGCGCTCGACGTGTAGCTCACAAGGCCGGATGTACTGACCGATGCCGTGCCGTTCGCAGGCTGCGTAGTGACGGCATAGGTGTGGATGTCGGTCGTATTGGGATCGTTCGGCGCGATCTGGCTGGTCGCGGCTGCTCCCGAGGTTGTGCTGATGGCCGGCGCTGTCGGCACCGGGGGAACATTAATCAGCGGGCTCATCTGCACGGAAACCGGTACTGCAGCGCCTGCTGTAGTATTGGCAAGATTAATCGTCGTCGGCGTGCTCTGATACACCTGAGTACCGGTGCCGAGTGGCCCGCTGAATGCCTTAATCGTCAGTGAGGGCGTTGTGCCGATGGGAAGGTTATAGGTGCGCGAAACCAGTACGCCAGGGGTGACATTGAATACGTCATTCACCGCTGTCACACCGGTGCCACTGATAAGCACCGCTGCTGATGCAATCCCGGCTGGTGTAATTGCAGCCAGCGCTTCGGGAATCAGGAAATTAATGGTGCTTGTGGTGGTCGAGCGTGCGAGAAGACGATCTTCGGAATGGGGTGCCATTGCTACCTGGCCGGGGACTGCAAAACTAAGATTTACATGGGCAAGACTGTTTGATGAGCTGACACCTACGGAATCGCCACCGCCACCACCGCAGGCGGAGACAAACAGAGCCAGCAGCATCCCAAGGATGCCGAATCCTTTGCTCCACCCATGTAGTCTTCTCATGATCCGATAGGCCCAACCCCTACGTCGTTGGGTCGTTTTATATTCCCTTTCCGTAAAAACATCAATATTTCGAAAATTTCTGTGCAAGAACTGCACAGCCGCAGGGAGGGATGATTCATCGGTTCAGAAGTACACTGACATTATTGGAGGTTCTGTTTACCACGGCCAGATCCGGTCTGCCATCGTTATTGGCATCCCCGATGATTACGAATATCGGATTTGTACCGGCAGCATAATTGACTGCTGCATTGAAGGTGCCGTCACCAACGCCCAGCAGAACACTGGCGTTGTTACTGGTGTAGTTGGCTGTGGCCAAATCCAGCTTGCCGTCACCGTTGATATCTCCAATAGCCACGGCGTATGGAAGGGTGCCGACGGTATAATTGACCGCTGCATTGAAGGTTCCGTCGCCCACGCCCAGCAGCACACTAGCGTTGTTGGCTAATCTGTTCGCTACAGCCATATCCAGCTTGCCATCGCCGTTGACATCGCCGATAGCCACGGAGGCTGCATTAGAGCCAGCCGCATAATTGACCGCTGCACTGAAGGTGCCGTCGCCAACGCCCAGCAACACACTGGCGTTGTTGCTGTTATAATTTGCCACGGCCATGTCCGGCTTGCCGTCGTTGTTAATATCGCCGATGGTCACGGATACTGGATTGGTGCCGACCGCATAATTGACCGCTGCACTGAAGGTGCCATCGCCAACGCCCAAGAGTATGCTGATATTGTTGCTGGTGAAATTCGTCACTGCCATATCCGGCTTGCCGTCGTTGTTTACATCGCCGATGGTCACGGAGTAAGGGTTTGTGCCGGCTGCATAATTGACAGCTGCATTGAAGGTGCCGTTGCCTACACCCAGCAGCACGCTGACATTGCCACTGCTGTAATTTGCCACGCTAAGGTCCAATTTGCCGTCATTGTTGATATCGCCAAGGGCTACGAAAATCGGACTTGTACCGGCGGTATAGTTGACCGCCGCATTGAATGTTCCGTCGCCAACACCTGAAAGTATGCTGACGAACCCACTGGCATAATTCGCAACGGCCATATCCTGCTTGCCGTCGTTGTTGGTATCGCCAATAGCCACGGAGTAAGGGTTTGTGCCGACAGCGTAGTTGACTGCCGTAGCCATGCTTAAGGTGGTACTCACGGGCGTGGTGTTGAGGAGCGCACTAATGGTACCGACGGTGTTGTTCGATACGGCCATATCCGGTTTACCATCGTTGTTGAGATCACCCATAGACACATCGGATGCGCCTGCGGCTGTAAGGATAGGGTTGTCGGCCCCAAAGCCACCTGCACCGTCACCCAGCAGCAGGCTGACCTTGCCACCAGTGAAACTAGCAACGGCCAGATCGAGGTGTCCGTCCCTGTTCGCATCCCCGATAGCCATATAGCGCGGGCCTGCGCCGACAGCATGGGGACTACCCGTAGCTGCAGAGAAGCTGCCCGCACCGTTGCCCAGCAGGATGGTTACATCGTTACTCCCCTGATTTGCGACCGTCATGTCCGGATTGCCGTCATGATTGATATCGCCCACAGCCAGCGAAAAAGGTTGAGTGCCGGCTACGAACGGCGTTGCCGCACCGAATGTTCCGTCGCCCACACCCAGCAGCACCGATGCGGTGCCTGCACCATTATTGGCCGTCAGCACATCGGGATTCCCGTCCTTGTTCACATCGACGAGAACCACATCACTCGGATTGGTGCCGGGGGAGAGGGTGGCGCTCACGGTGAAACCACCTGCGCCGTCACCGAGCAGCACGCTGACGCTGGATGAGCCGTTGTTAGCAACAGCCAGATCGAGATTCCCATCCTTGTTCACATCACCCATGGTCACGGTGCGCGGACTGGTGCCCACCGCAAAGGGACTGCTTGCAGCCGCAGTGAAGCCACCCAACCTGTCACCGAGGTATACGGCGACCTTCCCGGCAAAGAATTCGGATATGGCCAGATCCGGCTTGCCGTCGTTGTTTACATCGCCGATAGCCACAGATATCGGATAGGTGCCGGCACCGGTGGTAAACGGACTGCCCGTTGCTTCGCTGAATCCTCCTGCGCCATTGCCCAGCAATACGCTGACATTGTCCGCGCCACCCCGGGTGGTGATCATGTCGGGCTTGCCGTCACCATTGATATCGCCAATGACCACCGAACTTGTGGCTGTTCCCGGAACCGTTGCCGCCGCACTGAATGATGCAGGCATGCTCAACGAATTAAGAGGATCGGTGCCGTATGCCACCTCGGTGCCGTCGTCCGCGCCATCGCCGTCCGTGTCTGTGACATTAGGGTTGGTGCCGGTATCGCTGGCCGACACAAATGTCCCGGTATTCGTCTCCACCCCATCGTTGAGTCCATCCGAATCAGTATCCGAGTTATTCGGATTAGTGATGGTTTTGAACACCTCAACACCATCCGACAATCCATCCCCATCAGAATCGACGAGGTTGGGATCGGTTCCGATGGCTGTCTCCATGGCATCGCTCAGCCCATCGCCATCCACATCAATTTCTGCATTTGATAACAAAATTGTACCACTAAGCCCTACTGCCATGAGCTGTGTACCGCTCCAAGCAACACTGAGGAGGTCATTTGTTGCCCCCGAAGCTTGCGCCGTCCACGCAACCCCATTTGCGCTGGTCAGAATCGTGCCAGAAACACCCACGGCTACGAACTGCGTGCCACTCCAGATAACACTGTAGAGAGAATTTGCCGTCCCTGAAGTTTGCACGGTCCACGTAATCCCATTCGGGCTGGTTAGAATCGTACCGCCCAGCCCAACGGCCACGAACTGCGTACCGCTCCAATCAACACCGATGAGGTTATTCGTCGTCCCCGATGTTTGCGCCGTCCACGTAACCCCATTCGGGCTGGTTAGAGTCGTACCGCTATTGCCCACGGCCACGAACTGCGTGCCGCTCCAGACAACACTGGTGAGGTTATTCGCCGTTACCGAGGTTTGCACCGTCCACGCAACCCCATCCGGGCTGGTCAAAATCGTACCGCTATTGCCCACGGCCACGAACTGCGTACCGCTCCAATCAACACCGATGAGGTTATTCGTCGTCCCCGATGTTTGCGCCGTCCACGTAACCCCATTCGGGCTGGTCAGAATCGTACCCAGATCACCTACACCAACAAATTGCACGCCATTCCAGACAATGCCTGAAAGGGGATTTGCCGTGCCCGAGGTTCGTGCCGTCCACGTGACCCCATTCGGGCTGGTCAAAATCGTGCCAGTAAAGCCTGTGGCTACGAACTGAGTACCGCTCCAGACAGCACTGATGAGCCAGTTCGGTGTGCCCGAGGTTTGCGCGGCCCAGCTTGTTCCGGCGATCGGAGCAGCAATATTGATACTGAACGCAGTGCTGCCAATGGAGCCGCCAGCGCCATCGCTGACCGTGAATGTGAAGCTGTCCGCGCCTGTCTGGTTCGTTGCCGGCGTATAGGTAAGACCGGATGAATCAATAATGGCCTGCGTAAAGGTGCTGCTGACGCTCAGCGTAGCCGCCCCGTTTTTCAATGTACCCTTGGCTGGCGCTACCGTAACCGTATAGGTCAACTGGGCAGCCGTATTATCCACATCGGTGGTTTGCAGCATCGCCGTTGATGCCGTTGTTGCCGCGGCATTGGCGTTGAGCGTCAGGCCGGTGTCTGTAGCCAGCACAGGCGCATCGTTCACAGGGGTAACATTAACCGTCACCGTAGCCGTGGCGGAATCCACCAAACCATCATTTACGACATAATCAAAGGTGGCATAAGGCGCGCCATTGGCATTGGCCGCTGGTACGAAAATCACCTGCTTATTGGCATTGCTCACTGTAGTGGGAACAGTTGTGATTTGAGCGCCTAGGGTGGTGCCATCGGCCGTCTGATACAGCGTTCCCGCAGTCGGCAGGCCGGTTACCTTTGCCGTCAGCTGGTTGCCATCGGCATCTGTGCCAGAAAGCGTGATGGTGGTATTCGCATCCTCGTTGGTCGTATACCTATTTCCTTCAACGTACAACGAATCAATTTCAGACTGTGACAAGGCACGATTGTAGATAAACACATCATCGATAAGGCCATTGAAGTAGAATGCTTCCGCCCGTCCAATCATCAGGGATGCAACGGGATCCGGGATCGGATTCGTATCCACCTCGGTAATGACAGGGCTCCCATCAATATAAAGTGTGTAATTGTTGCCGTTTCGACTAACTGCCACATGATACCATTGCCCAGTGACCGGGACCCAAGGGTCGACGGCAGCATCAATCTGTGGTGGATTAACATGGAAACGCAATGCAGAACCTGTGGGTGCGCGATGACCTGTAGCATCGTGCCAGAATGTCCATTTATTCTGCGCCCCTGGACCTGTATCATGGCTGATAAAAGGATCTCTGCCGTTTACCTGACTAAAGTTCACCCAAAGGCTCATGGTAAATGGGTTGCTTCCCAGGGTCAGAGCCGGATTGTCAACCACACTGATGAAGTCGCTTGTTCCGTTAAAGCTGTATGCCTGGTTCGAATTACCAAACCGGTCAGGAGCCAATACTGCTCCGGTGACCGTTCCATGAAGTCCATTTCCACTTGTATCATTGGCATTGCCGGCAAAGGGGTAATGGGCAATCACCCCGGCTGCCGGTGTCACGACAACCGCGACCGGAGAACTGTTACTCGGTGATCCATTTACCCAGTATTCGTAAGCACCAATATCCGGCGGACCATTTCTTGCAATCCCACGCTGATCGGTTGACGGAGCAAACGTCGTGCTGGCCGCATTGATAGCGGGGCTGCCAGCTTGCAATGCATGCGTTTGGGTAGTTGCCCCATAATATCCCAAAGCGTCGAGAAGCGGGTTGGTGTTGGGTAGTGATGTCGGTTGCGTCAAGTTGCAGGTGTTGTCACTGGCCAGGTTTCCGCCCTGATCCGTCACCAGGCCACCATTGCTGCCACAATTAGCCGTGCCTCCGACCTGATTGGCTACGATGGTGTTTTGCAGGAAGATGCCATTGGTGCCGCCATTCACCCGCAAATAGATTCCGCTAGCCCCCTGCGCAGCATCGTTGTTAGTGATGGTAGAGTTGGTAATCGTTGTTACACCATTATCCTGCGCGCTGATACCACCGCCAAAGAAAGCCGCACTGTTTCCGCTGAGCGTCGAGTTGGAGATCGTTAGCGAAGTGCTGCTAGTCTTCGCAATCCCGCCGCCAACACTCCACGAGGATCCGTTTGCAGTGTTATTGCTGATCGTGGAATTCAGCACATTGAGGGTACTCCAGGAGCAACTAATTCCCCCGCCGTTTCCGACACCGGTGCCTGAATTGCTTACAACAGTGTTATTCTTAATGATTGACTTTGAGACTGTAAGAGTTCCACCGCCAGCCAGATCAATACCACCACCGCCACTTGCCACATCTGCGGATGATGTCCGGCCGTTCTGGATTGTTATCCCATCCAACGTAACGTTGACAGCGCTGGCTATCTGGAAAACACGATCAATACTTCCACCGTCAATTATAGTTGTAGCTGCTCCCGCGCCATTGATTTTCAAGTCATCAGTGATATCCAGATCGCCGGTTGCTGCTGTGTCCTCACCAATACCTGCTATCGACATAGGATAGGTATTTGCCGGCAAAGTAATTGTGTTGGGGCCGGTCAGCGTATTGGTTTCCTGGATGGCTGCGCGCAAAGAGCAGAATCCATTGGCATCAGCACAAATTCCGTCGCCGGGAAGCGCATCCACGCTATCCGCCGTCGTGTTGACAGCAAATACCATCCCAACATTTATCCCCGCCGTTGTGGCTATAACAGTCGCATTGGTAGCCCCCGTGCCATCATCTGCTGTAATCACGCAGTTGATGAGTTTCCCACTATCTGCCGATTGGATGGTATAGCTGGCAGTGGTAGCGCCTGTGATTGGCACGCCAGCCGCCTGCCACTGAAAGGACAGGGTTACCGTATTGCCGTCAGCGTCAGAGCTTCCCGTACCAGTCAGCGTAAGCGTATCTCCGACCACGGCCGTGGTTTGCACAATTGCAGGGGTTCCTGTGAACACAGGTGCAGAATTACTGATTGTCAGCCCGGCTGTGGTTGCTGTAGCGGTGGCGTTGGCAGTGCCCGTGCCGTCGTTGGCTGTAACTACACAGGTGATGACCTTGGCACTTTCAGCTGCCGTCACCCTGTAGGTGCTGGCAGTTGCACCTGTGATCACAACGCCAGCTGCCTTCCATTGATAGGACAGGGTGACCGTATTGCCGTCAGCGTCAGTGGTCCTCGTACCAGTCAGCGTAAGCGTATCTCCGACCACGGCCGTGGTTTGCACAATCGCCGGCGTGCCTGTAAAGACAGGTGGATTATTGGTCGCAGCTTGCAGAGCCGTCACCGTGGCGGTAATGCTTACCGTGCCGGTCAAACCACCTTGGTCGGTAACGGTAACGACCATTGAATCAGTACCGCTAAAGCCGGCATTCGGTATGTAGCTCACAAGCCCGGCAGCGCTGACGGAGGCCTCACCGTTGCTTGGTTGTGTAGTAACGGTATAGGTATGAGTGTCGGTCGTATTAGGATCGTTCGGCGCGACCTGGCTGGTCGCAGCTGCTCCCGAGGTCGTGCTGATAGCTGGGGAAGTCGGCACCGGGGGTACATTAATCAGCGGGCTCATCTGCACGGAAACCGGCACTGCGGCACCGGCCACGGTATTGGCAAGATTAATCGTCGTCGGCGTGCTCTGATACACCTGAGTACCGGTGCCGAGTGCGCCACTGAATGCCTGAATGGTCAGAGAAGGCGTTGTGCCGATGGGCAGGTTATAGGTGCGCGAAACCAGCACGCCGGGAGTAACATTGAACACGTCATTCACCGCTGTCACACCGGTGCCGCTGATAAGCACCGCTGCTGATGCAATCCCGGCTGGTGTAGTTGCAGCCAGCGCTTCGGGAATCAGGAAATTAATGGTGCTTGTGGTGGTCGAGCGTGCGAGAAGACGATCTTCGGAATGGGGCGCCATTGCTACCTGGCCGGGAACTGCAAAACTAAGATTTACATGGGCAAGACTGTTTGATGAGCTGACACCGATGGAATCGCCACCGCCACCACCGCAGCCGGCAAGCAATAAAACTCCCAAGGTAAAGATATGAGTGTAAAATTTATTCCATAAATCTTGTGGCGCCATATCCCCTTTTCCCCCTCTCTTTTCAAACCAGGCGCGTGTTATCCCATTCCTTCGATCTGCAAACCATGATGCAGATCACACTTCAACAAAAAAAGTCGTTGTTTCCAGATTGATTGTCAAATCAGGCCGCCGCCTCGGCAGCCAGCGTGGCCGCTTCATCCAGATCATTGGCCCAACGAACATCCAGCCCTGCATCCTTCACCAGACGCCTGCCCTCTTCTTCGTTGGTGCCGACCAGTCGCATGATTACCGGCACGCGCATCGGATGCGTCTTGATCGCTTCCAGCAGGCCCATGGCAATGATATCGCAGCGCACAATGCCACCGAAGATATTGACCAGAACCGCCTTCACATGATCGTCGGAGAACAGCAACTTAAAGGCCTCGGTGACCGCCGCAACCGTTACACCACCGCCGACATCAAGAAAATTTGCCGGCTTCGAACCCTTGAGCTGAATGATGTCCATGGTTGCCATGGCCAGGCCGGCACCGTTCACCATGCAGCCGATAGAGCCGTCCAAGGCAATATAATTGAGGCCGGAAGCCGCCGCTTCAATTTCACGCGGGTCTTCTTCATCCAGATCGCGCATCCCAACCACGTCCGGCTGGCGAAACAGGGCATTGTCATCCACGGAAAGCTTGGCATCGAGCGCCACCAGATCACCGGTAGCGGTCAGAATCAAAGGATTCAGCTCCAGCAGGCTGCAATCGCGTTCTGTGAAAACCGCATACAGCTTCCCGGCCAGATTGCTGAACTGCTGCACAGCACCGCCCTCAAGCCCCAGTAAATCAGCCATGGCTTTGCACTGCTGCGCATCCGGCCCGCCCTTGGCATGCACCGGAGCCGTGAGAATCTTCTCCGGACTCTCGGCAGCAACCGCCTCGATATCCATGCCGCCAGCCGGGCTGACCACAAACGACGCAGCCTCAGCCTCGCGATCCAGCAACAGACTGAGATAGAACTCACGGGCGATATTCAGCCCCTGCTCGATGTATAACCGGTGCACAATCTTGCCCTGCTCGCCCGTTTGTTTGGTGACCAGTTTATGTCCGAGTATCGCCTGTGCTGCGGCTCGCACCTCTTCCACGGACTTGCAGACACGTACACCGCCTGCCTTGCCGCGCCCGCCGGCATGTATCTGCGCCTTGACCACCCAGACGGAACCGCCCAGTTGCCCGGTTGCAGCCACAGCCTCATCCACACTCATGGCGGGAATACCTTCGGGAACGCGGATTCCGCCTGCTTTAAGAATGGCCTTGGCCTGATATTCATGAATATTCACAATCTACCCCGCTCAGAAATGCGCCATCGCATCGACATCGGCAACCAGACCTTTCACTGCATCCAGCGAACGCATCAGGGCAGCCATCTCATCATCACTCAGATCAAGCTCAATGACCCCCTCCATACCGCCCCCACCCAGCTTGCACGGCACACCGAGGAAATAGCCATCCACGCCGTATTCGCCTTCGAGCAGGGCCGCACAGGGAAGAATCCGCTTCTGGTCCTTCAGAATCGCTTCGGCCATCTCCACCACCGCAGCACCCGGCGCATAGAAGGCCGATCCGGTTTTCAGCAGCTTGACGATTTCCGCCCCGCCCTGCGCTGTGCGTTCGGTAATGGCACTGAGCTGATCCGCATCCATCAGCTCGGTAATCGGAATGCCTGCTACCGTGGAATAACGTGCCAGCGGCACCATCGTATCGCCATGTCCGCCAAGCACGAAGGCGGTCACATCGTGAATCGACACCTCCAAAGCCTCAGCAATAAAGGAACGCATGCGCGCTGAATCAAGCACACCGGCCATGCCAATCACGCGCGAACGGGGGAAGCCGGAAACCTTCATGGCGGTGTACACCATGGCATCAAGCGGATTGGTGACCACCAACAGGATGCAGTTCGGTGAATGCTGCACGATGTTTTTGGTGACCTCGGCAACGATTTTCACATTGGTGGACAAGAGGTCGTCGCGGCTCATGCCGGGCTTTCTGGCAATGCCGGCGGTGATAATCACCAGATCGGAACCGGCGGTGTCGGCGTAGTCGTTGGTGCCGAAAACGTTGGCGTTATAACCCTGAATCGGCGAGGCCTCGAACATATCCAGTGCCTTGCCCTGCGGCACACCCTCAACCACATCGAGCAACACAATATCGGCCAATTCCTTCTGGGCAGCGAGAAATGCAGCTGTCGCGCCGACATTGCCGGAGCCCACCACGGTTACCTTTTTACGTTTAAAATAGCGGTTGTCTCCCCGCAGCATCCCTGACCAACGCATGATGAACTCCTGTGTAAAAAATCGAAGCCAAACATAGACTTGCCAAGCCCGCTTGTCGAACGTGGAATAAGGCTATGCAGCAACCCGATATCAGCTCGCTTACCCTCGCATTGAAAACCGTTTGTCGTCGCATTTCCGACTGCGGCGGGCGCGCATGGCTGGTCGGCGGATCGGTGCGCGATATGCTGCTTGGCCATACCCCGAAAGATTTCGATGTCGAAGTGTATGGCCTCAATGCTGGTCCACTGATGGCTGCTGTGCAGGGGCTCGGACGCTGTGAGGAAGTGGGCAAGCAATTCGCCGTCACCAAACTATGGACCAATGGTGTGGAAATCGATCTGGCCCTGCCGCGTACCGAGCGCAAGAACGGTGAAGGTCACCGGGCCTTTGATGTCCGGCCGAACCCGCTGCTGGATGAAAAAAGCGCCTCCGAACGGCGTGATTTCACCATCAATGCCATGATGCTCGACCCGCTCACAGGTGAACTGCTTGATTTTCACGGCGGTCGGAGCGACCTCGAACAAGGCATCCTGCGCCATGTTTCCCCCGCCTTTGCCGAGGACCCGCTGCGCCCACTGCGCGCCATGCAGTTTGCCGCCCGCTTCCAGCTCACGCTGGACCCTGCCACGGCCGCCTTGTGCCGAACGCTACTGGCTGAGGCTGATACCCTGCCGGCAGCGCGCATCTGGGAAGAGTGGCGCAAATGGGCGCATGCAGATTACCCCTCGCTCGGCCTTGAAGCCTTGCATGCATCCGGCTGGCTGTCGCGCTACCCGCAACTGGAAGCCTTGATCGGCTGCGAACAGGAAGAGGAATGGCATCCCGAGGGCGATGTATGGACGCATACCCGCTTGGTGCTCGATGCTGCGGCCAGCGTCGCCACACGTTATGGCTGGACCGGCAAGATGCGGGAGATATTCATGTTTGCCGCGCTTTGCCACGATCTGGGCAAACCCCCCACGACGTTCAGGCATGAGAACGGCCGCATCCGCTCCACCGGCCATGCCGAGGCCGGCACCGAGCCCAGCACATCATTTCTGCACGATATTGCGGCACCACAACAACTGATTCAGCACATCCTGCCGCTGGTGCGCGAGCATCTGGTGCACCTGCACGGGCAGCCTACGGAACGCGCCGTGCGACGTCTGGCACATCGCCTGCAACCGGCAGGTATCGAAATGTGGGAGGCACTGGTCGAAGCCGATGCCTCGGGAAGGCCTCCGCTACCGGCAGATCGCCCTGCCCTTGCCTGGCTTGAACAGGCGCAGGAAATGACTGTGCAGCATGTTGCACCCAAGGCACTGGCCAAGGGCTACATGCTTATCGAAATGGGCCTTACTCCGGGACCTGCCATGGGCGAGTTGCTCGATGCCGCCTATCAGGCGCAGCTTGATGGAGAATTCAGCGACACGGCCGGCGCCCGACTTTGGCTTTCGCGAAGCCTGCCAAAACATTAGCCTCCGCAGCCCCACAAGGAGCACACGCATGACGCAGCAACTGCATACCGATGAACTGTTCAACCTCGAACTGATTCACAAATACGACAAGGCCGGCCCGCGCTACACGTCCTACCCGACAGCGCCGATGTTCCACACAGGCATCAATGCCGATACCTATGCCGCAAGCCTGAAGCGTGCTGCCAAGGCCGATGCGCCGTTGTCGATTTACCTGCATGTCCCGTTCTGCGATACCGTCTGCTACTACTGCGGCTGCAACAAAGTGGTCACCAAGCAACGCGAGCGTGCCGTGCCCTATGTCGAAGCCCTGCTCAAGGAAATCGACATGCTGGCCGACACCATCGGCAACAAGCGTCCGGTCAACCAGTTGCACTGGGGCGGTGGCACCCCCACCTTTCTCAGCGAGGAACAGATACGCAGCATCATGACACGGCTGCACGAACGCTTTCACTTTGCCGCCGATGCCGACGGTGAATTCGGTATCGAAATCGATCCGCGCGAATGCAATGCCGAAACGGTGCGCATCCTGCGCGAGGTCGGCTTTAATCGCATGAGCATGGGCGTGCAGGATTTCGAGCCTGCGGTGCAGAAGGCTGTGAACCGCATCCAGTCGAAAGAGGAAACGCTGGCCGTGCTCGAACAAGCGCGGGCATACGGCTTTCAGTCCATCAATATCGATTTGATGTACGGCCTGCCGCACCAGAGCGTGGAAAGTTTCGACCGCACCCTGTCCACCATCATCGACTTTTCGCCCGACCGTATTGCCCTGTTCAACTATGCCCATCTGCCGCGCATGTTCATGCCGCAGCGGCGCATCAACGAGGCCGATCTACCCACACCCGGCGAGAAGCTGAATATCCTCAAGCTGTCCATCGACCGCCTGCTGGCTGCCGGTTATATGTTTATCGGTATGGATCATTTCGCCAAGCCGGACGATGAGCTGACCATCGCCCAGCGCGAAGGCAAGCTGTATCGCAATTTCCAGGGCTATTCGACGCATGCCGATGCTGAAATCGTGGGACTGGGCATCACCTCCATCGGTTATGTCGATGGGGCCTTCTGCCAGAATGTTAAAACGCTGGAGGAGTACTACGAGATCATCAATGCCGGCCAATTCCCGGTATTCCGCGGCTATCAACTGTCTGAAGAAGACCATCTGCGCCGGCATGTGATTATGCGCCTGATGTGCGATTTCGCGCTCGATTTCAGGGCTGTCGAAAAATTATTCTCACTTAACTTCGCCGAACACTTCGCCCTTGAGATGGGCGAATTGCGCGATCTGGCCACCGACGGCCTGCTGGCCCTTGATGATAACGGCCTGCAGGTATTGCCCGGCGGCCGCCTGCTGATCCGCAATATCGCCATGGTGTTCGATGAGTATCTTCGTAATAGAAAAGAGGAAGTGAAATTCTCCAAGGTGATTTAAGCGTCACATCCATGCTACGGCGCGGCATGCACCTCGCCTTGTTGTTTGTCGCCATGCTGCTTGGTGCCTGCGCTACGAACACCAACAGGGCTATGACTTCGCATGCCGACCCTTTGAGCTGTCAGCCCATCCCCGGCAACACATCCCACGAACGGCTCTGTGTTCAAATCACCAGAGACAGGGGCGATCTGTGGTTTGTTTCGGCTAGCGGTGGACATAGGCAGCGCCGGCTTATCGAAGGGCTTTCTTTCGTGGGCGGTGACAACGGCCCGGTCTCGTTTGGCGACTTCAGCATCTCCCCCAGCGGCACCTATCTGGCTGTGACCATTGCCGAAGAAGGTCACCCGACACTGCTATTCAGAAGCCTGCCACAAGCATTGCAGGGACAAGCTGAATCAGGGGATTTGCCGGCCATATCCATCTATCCGGGCGGCATCAGCAGCGAAGGATGGCAAAGCGATAATCAACTTATCGTCAGCAGCGATCAGAACCTGGCGCATTATCGGCATGGTGATGAACTCGGAGAATCCCGGAACTACCTTGTGCATCTTCCGGATGGGAAGGTTACCTCGCAGACAATGCCGCCCAATGCGTCTCGCTGACCGTCTGAGGTCGGCCAAACCCGGACACTCATTAGATGAAGAATAACTCAATAACTCATGCCTGACCCCGGCAATAAGAAAATGAACTTATTGACAGGAGTTCTCAAGAAAGTATCTGACCCTCCCCCCTCTGGCCCGCAAGTCCTGAGCCCCTTCCCGACGGGCCAATATTGACTGAGTGTTTTCCCTTGTCGGCAGCACATAACCTGTCCTCATCAGTAGCTCATAAGTTGTCCGGTCTGAAGATTACCCGAGAGGTAATCAGAGATGAGACGAACGACAGTGTTACAGGAGGTCAGGAAGATGAGATTTGATG